>MDTE01183487.1_pt1 | contig 146575 bp, 151 predicted proteins | sample 811231 | NCBI WGS metagenome assembly MDTE01 (sample SAMN05326651, study PRJNA326480) | marine metagenome | isolation source: seawater | place: Indian Ocean: Red Sea | collected 2010 | reverse complement strand
CCCTAACCGCTTAGCAGGCGGCCGCACTAGGCCTCTATGCGATCCCTCCTTTATAATACTTATGATTCTATCAAATTATTCTGTTGATTGTGCAAAGTCCTCTGGGTATCCTACCCAAATATCACCACCTACAAAAAATTCACGTTTCCATATTGGAACAATTTGTTTTATTTCGTCTACTATGAATTGCGCTGCATCGAAAGCAGATTGCCTGTGGGGTGCAGATACTGCGACGACCAAACTAATTTCTCCGATTTCTAATCTTCCAAGACGATGTCCTACAGAAATTTTAGAAACATGGAATTGCTTTTTTGTTTGGGCAATCAGTTCGTTCATTTTATTATCGGCCATAGGCCTGTAGGCTTCATATTCTAAATAAAGTACTTCGCGGTCTCCAGTTTGATTTCTAGTGACGCCTAAGAATACTACTACAGCACCATTCTCTTCAGAACTTACTTGATCCGAGAATTGTTGAGTGTTGAGCGGATTATTTGTAATTAAAATTGACATTATCCTCCACTTACTGGTGGGATTAATGCGACTTCGTCTCCGTCGCAAAGAACAGTTGAATGATTTTGATATTCTGAATTGACCGCTATTACAATGTTTGACGGAGGAATTGTAATCTCAGGGAATTTGGAACAAATTTCAATTGCTAAATCACCAACTGTGTTTGAGTCTTTTGGTATTTCAAGACTGAATTCTGAGATTCCTGCCTTATCACGGTATGCAGCGAATAATTTCACTAATATTTTCAATATTTATGATCTCCTTGATTTAGATTATACCAATTTAATATCAAAAACTTTTCTGCTTTAGCTACGATATTCTCCGCCGTTTATATGAAAGGTTTGTCCTGTAATGTATGACGCATCATTAGAGATTAGAAAAGAACATAGTTTAGCTAATTCATTGGGGTTTCCCAGCCTTTTTAGGGGGATATTTTTAGTACGGTCTGGATTGGGATGATAGTCAGTATAGGTTATTGTATTTTCAATAGATGTGTCGAAAGCCCCTGGTACTATACTGTTGACTAAAATATTGTGAGATGATAATTCTACTGATAAAGCATGCATGAGACCTATTGCACCAGTTTTGGATGCAGAGACATGCGCCCACCCATGCTGACCCCTATGAGCATTTAGCCCTGAGATATTGATAATTCTTCCCCAATTAGCTAATTTCATTCCGGGTACGAACGCTCTAGAAAAATAAAATGGAGCATCTAGATTTACTGCCATTACATTTCTCCATTGGGAGTTAGTAATTTCAGAGACTTCTGAAAGTTCTCTAAGTCCTGCATTATTTACTAAAATATCTACTTTTCCAAAATGGGATAATGACTGATCTATGATCATTTCTACGTCCTTAGGATTTCCAACATCTCCAATGATTGATATTGAATCGACTCCATAAGAGCGGATTTCTTCTGAGACTAAATTTGCCTGGTCTTTATTCTTCTGGGAATTAACGATGATATTTATGCCTTTTGATGCTAGTTCAAGGGCAATTGACTTTCCTAAGTTTCGTCCAGAACCAGTAATTAATGCTGTTTTGCCATGAATATTCTTTTGAGTTTCCAAAATATTTCCTAAGGTTTGTAATTGTTTATGCTAAGCGAATGATTTCTTTTTCTACCAATTTTTGGATCTCATCGTTAGAATAACCTAATACTTCGGACAGAATTTCATTAGTGTGTTCACCGACTTTAGGTGTGGCTCCTACTACCATTGGAGTTCTGCTAAATTTGATAGATTTTCCAGTTACCCACATTGTTCCGGCAATTGGATCAGGGACTTCAACCATCATTTCGCGTTCTCGAAGATGTGGATCATTAGAGGCTTGCTCAACATTGTTTACAGGGGAACAAGGGATACTATTTTCAGAGAGAATATCAACTGCTTCAGCCATTGTTTTATTAGAAAACCACTTTTTTAGAGCTTCTTCAATTTCTAGGTAGTTTGATGCTCTAAGTGAACGATGAGTAAATCTGTCATCTGTTTTCCATTCAGGTTTATTTATAACGTCACAAACTCTTTCCCAAATTGGGTCATTGGTGGCAGCAAGTATTACCCAACCATCAACAGCTTGATACGTTCCTGCAGTACCTTTTCCGTTACCCTCTTTGGCTGTTTCAATTCCATCTCCGAGAAATGCAGAAATTGGAATTTCATTTGTTGTGAAACCTGTGTCTGCTAATGAGACATCAATAGATTGTCCTACTCCTGAAAATTCTCTTTCGCGTAGAGCAGCTAAAGCACCTATAGTTGCATGTAAGGATGTTATTCTGTCAATTAGGGGGAAGGTTGTTTTTACTGGCGGACCATCAGGGAAACCATTTAAAGACATCATTCCTCCGAGGGCTTGTCCAATGGGGTCAAATCCGACCCTTTTACTGTAAGGACCATATTGCCCATACGCTGAAATGTTTAGCATTACTATTTTAGGATTGATCTTCTTTAACTCATCATACCCAAAACCCATAATTTCTATGGTGCCAGGGCGGAAATTTTGTAGAAAGATGTCAGAAACTTTTACCAAATCACTTAAAACTTTTTTCCCATCATCAGTTCGGAGATTTATCGATAAACTTTTTTTCCCGCTGTTGTATTGAACCCAATAGGCGCTTTGGCCTCTTACGGTAGGACCATTCTGACGACTTTCATCTCCAGAAATAGATTCGATTTTTATTACTTCAGCACCCATTCGTGCAAACATTAGTGCACATCTTGGTCCTGCTTGATAACGACCTAAGTCTAGTACTCGTATTCCTTCAAGAGGAGTATTCATTGATGCATTCATAATTTTTTAGTTTTTCCCCTTCCTATCTAAAAACTCTTTGAATCCTTCCAATACTGGAGTTGGAGCTAATTGATTTTTTTGTGCACTTAGCTCATTTTGGAACATCTGCTTCCAATGTTCTCCGACATTATTTAGCATCAAATCTTTGACGCCTTGTACCATTCTGTCATCATTTTCTGCGATTTGGTTAGCGATTCCTAATGCAGTTTCCATTAATTTGTCTGATGGAACAAGATGATTTAATAAACCAATTTTGTACGCTTCTTCAGATTCAACAACCCTTCCAGTAAACAATAATTCTTTCGCCACGGGCCATCCTACTTGCATTGGTAAACTCCATGTAGAATTAACTCTTCCGTAAGATACTGCAAGAAATCTGAATTTGGTTCTCTCGCAACCAATTCTTATATCCAAACTGGATGAAAGGACTGCGGCACCACCATATGCAAGTCCATTAAGTGCGCCTATAGTTGGTTTTTTGCAAGCCCCGATCCGCCAGGCGTATTCCTCTTTTTCAGCCTCTGGCTCTGGTTGAGTGCCATTTTTGGCAAATTCAGCCATTTCATGAATATCTCCTCCTGCTGAAAATGCTTTTTCTCCAGCTCCTGTTAACACAATCACTGAAATACTTTCATCAGATTCCAATGAAACAATGGCTTCATTGAGTTCGCTGTACAATTTTCTGCTGAGAGCGTTTAGCCGATCAGGCCTGTTTAATGTGATTAATCCTATCGGACCAATTTTCTCGAAAATTATTGTCTCGTAATTCAATTTGATCCTCCAAAATTATTTGCCGCCACATTATACATTATCCGAGCAATTCGTTTGCAACAAATTTTACCTACATGAATATGTTTTATATATTTCATCTGTTGTGTTAGGTTATCTTTTAAATTAAATGTTAGAAATTCAGTTTTTGGAGATTATTATGACAATGTCAGATTCTTTCCCAATTATTCGAAAAGGTGATTTGTCTCAGGTTTCTGCTCCCCCAAATTTAGATTATGAAAATGCTGACAAAGATTTCGATTGGGACGAAATGTATTCAGAATTAGATTGGCTCCCTGGCGGGTGCTTGAATAATTCATATGAGGCAATTGATAGACATGCAAATGGTAGGTTGCGTGATAAGTTGGCTATGATTTGGGTAGGCAAAGATGGGGAGGAAGAACGATATACATTTGGCGAGATGAAAAATGAGTCTAATAAGTTTGCTAATGTCCTAAAAAGCCTTGGTGTCGGTAGAGGAGATAGGGTGTTTATATTCATGGATAGAATTCCTGAGTTATATTTTGCGTTTTTTGGGATTCTGAAAGTTGGAGCAATTGCAGGCCCACTATTCTCAGCATTTGGGCCTGAGCCAGTCAGAGATCGTATGCAAGATAGTTCTGCTAAAGTATTGATTACACAACCATCTTTACGAGACCGTATATCTGGAATAATCCCTGAACTTTTTGAGCTCCAACATATCGTTGTGGTAAATAAAAACAATCGTGAACCGGATTCAATAGATATAGCTGATATGTCCTATGAAGAGGAGATGTCTCATTCTTCTGCTAACTTTGATATTGATCTGACTAGTCAATATGATTATGCAATTATGCATTATACTTCTGGCACGACAGGCAAGCCTAAAGGGGCTGTACACAGGCATCAAGCCGTTGTTCAACAATATGCTACTGGGAAGTGGGCTTTAGATTTGCAAGCAGATGATATTTATTGGTGTACTGCTGATCCCGGTTGGGTTACAGGAACATCTTATGGCATGATGGCACCTTGGACCAATGGAGTTACCCAATTAATATATGAAGGTGGATTTCGCGCAAGCAAGTGGTATGAGTTAATCCAAAAATATAGAGTAACGGTTTGGTATACAGCACCGACTGCTATTAGGATGTTAATGAAAGCGGGAGATGAATTGCCAAATCAATTTGATTTGTCTTCTCTTAGATTTTTGGCAAGTGTGGGTGAGCCTTTAAATCCTGAAGCGGTAGTTTGGGGAAATAATGTGTTCAAGTTGCCGTTTCATGATAATTGGTGGCAGACTGAAACGGGTGCAATAATGTGTGCAAATTACGCTTCAACAGATATTAAGCCTGGTTCTATGGGAAAACCTTTACCAGGAATTCAATTGGGTGTTGTAGATGATGATTATAATCTGATAGAAAATGGTGAAGTCGGAAATCTTGTGGTTAAAGCAGGATGGCCGTCCATGTTTCATGCTTACTGGAATAATGCAGAAATGTATAATTCTAGGTTTAGAAAAGGTTGGTATACGACTGGTGATAGAGCTCAAGTTGATGAAGATGGATATTTTTGGTTTGTGGGTAGAGCCGACGACGTGATTAATACGGCTGGTCATTTGGTTGGTCCTTTTGAAGTAGAGAGTGCTTTAATAGAACATCCTGCAGTTGCTGAAGCTGGAGTAATTGGAAAGCCAGATCCAATAGCAATGGAGATAGTGAAGGCATTTATTTCACTTGCTGATGGAGTTGATGATACGCCAAAACTTAGGAATGAAATTATTCGATTTGCCAGAGAAAAACTTTCAGCAGGAGTTGCTCCAAGAGAATTAGAAGTGATACCTTCTTTGCCTAAAACTAGGAGTGGGAAAATAATGAGACGTCTTTTAAAGGCCAGAGAACTGGGTCTTCCTGAAGGCGATACTAGTACGCTTGAAGACGACTAATATTAAGATTGTGAATTCTGGAGAGAGTGATGAAATCGGATAGACAATTAGTTGCACACTTAATGAGGAGAGCCGGTTTTGGTGCTACTTCTCAAGAATTGGATCAACTGACTCATTCAAAAACTTACGAAGAAATTGTGGATGACCTGGTAAACCCTGAGAGATTTGATCAAATAGATACGGCATTTGTTGAAAGATATTATGGGGGAGAGCCTGTTGCTGTTCATGTTGGGAAATGGTTGTTTCGAATGGTAAATACTTTAAGACCTCTTGAAGAGAAGATGTCATTATTTCTTCATCAGGTTTTTCCTGTGGCTTGGGGTAAAAGCGAACATGGTCCTTCAATTTATCGTGAGATACAAATGTTTCGTGATGTTGGATTGACTAACTTTAAAACTGTTTTGTTACAACTTTCAAAAGATCCTGCGATGATATTTTGGTTGGATAATAATGAAAATCATAAAAACGAAATTAATGAAAATTTTGGCAGGGAACTTTTAGAATTGTTTTCCATGGGAGTTGGTAATTATTCTGAGTCTGACATTAAAAATGCATCTCGAGCTTTTACTGGATGGACTTTTGACCAACCTCTCTCCTTGTATCCATATGGGCATCATGAAGCAGTATTTAAATTTGCCTCTGAAGATCATGATTTTGGGGATAAAGAGTTTTTGGGACAAAAGGGAAAATTTGATGGAGAAGATATCATAGATATCATAGTGAAGCAGAAAGCGACGGCAAGGTTTGTATCTAGACATTTGTATAACTTTTTTGTTGAAGATGAAGTTCAAGTTCCGTCATGGGAGACTGTTCCACCAAAAGATGAAAATGCGATAAGGTTTTTGACACAGGTTTTTGAAGAATCTAATGGAAATATGCGATTCATTTTGAAAGAATTGTTCAACTCTGATTTTTTCAAAAATTCAATTGGATTTTCCAAAGTTAAAAGCCCTACTGAACTAATAGTTGGTGTTATTAGACAGACTGGAGAGTATTCTGAACCTACTCATGGTATCCACCAATTTGCAGTAACTACTCTTAATGGATCTCCTTATGAAGGTCCGATGGCTATCATGGGCCAACGATTAATGAATCCTCCAACAGTGGAAGGTTGGCATACCGGTTTTGAATGGATTGATTCGGGCACTTTAAGCGAGAGGATTGGTTTCGTGGAGAAGCAGTTCACAGATCCAGAGAAGCCAGGAGTGGCCGATATCATAAATAGATTGGGTACTTTGGATGATGAACCTAAACTTATAGTTGATCGATGCTTAGATGTATTAGGTTCGATCGTTGTAAGGGATGAAACTTATGATTCTTTAATACGATATGCTGAAAATTTGAAAGAAATAGGGGATGATGCAGGAGTACATCATTTGGTACAAATGGTGACCTCAACAGTTGATTATCAATTCGAATAGAATGATTGGAGGTGGAATTATGAATAGTTCAGAGAAAACATTGGTTGTAATCCAATTAACTGGCGGGAATGATTTTATGAACACGATTGTTCCGTATACTAATGAACATTATTTCGACGCAAGAAAAAAAATTGTTATGGACCACAGTGATGTCATTCCAATAAATGATACATTGGCAATCAACAAAAATGCTTCATCTTTCAAGGATATTTTTGATGCAGGTAATATGGCGATTATTCAAGGCATTGGCTATCCAAATTCGAACAGATCGCATTTCCGAGGCATGGATATTTGGCATACCTGTGAACCTGATAAAGTCGGAAACGATGGTTGGTTAGGTTTAGCTCTCCGAGAATTAGATCCATTATCGGAGAATGTGCTTACGGGGGTAAATATTGGGCAGGGGTTGCCAAGGGCTATGGCTGTAGCCGGTGTGCCTGTGACATCAATTAGTGATTTAGAAACATACGGTGTAATGAATTCTATTGAGAAACAAAAACTTAAAGAAAAATCTATCCAGGCTTTTAAAGACATATATGGCCAAGCGATAGGTTCAGGGAAAGTCTCTGAGTATATTGGTAAAACTGGATTAGATGTTTTAAAGGGTGCTGATATGTTGAATGAGGTTGTTGCCAATTATCAGTCCAATGTGGAATATGCAGAAAATCAGATTTCAAATAATCTCAAAGATATTGCAAGGATACATACATCTGATTTGGGAACCAAGATTTTTTATACAAGCCAAGGAGGATATGATACTCACGCAAATGAGCTCCCTACCCATCCAAAATTAATTAGAGAATTATCTAATGCTATTTCAGATTTTATGGATGATTTAGAAGAGCATAATTTGTCAGAAGACGTACTTATTCTAGTATTTACTGAATTCGGTAGAAGAATGAAAGATAATGGAAGTGGAACTGACCATGGTTCTGGGGGAGGGGCCTTTTTGTTTGGTAAAAATGTTAAAGGTGGATTGTATTCCGATTACCCATCTCTTAATCCAAGAGATTGGGAACATGGAGAAGATCTAAAACATACAATTGATTTTAGAAGCGTATATTCCACAGTTTTGGAGAAATGGATGGGTATTGAGTCTAGATCTATTGTTAAAGGAGATTTTGAACAGTTGTCTCCTTTTGTTGTTTAAGCGGAGGTTAAAATGTCTAGACCGCATGGATTGTTAAGAGCAGGATATCCGTATTTGATGACTCTTGGGATGAGGAGAGTAACCAATTTTCCTACAGATGTTGCTTTTGGTTTGAATGGAGAGATATATATTTTAATGAGAGCCGAAGGATTTACAGGAATACGAATTTGGTCTTTGGATGATGCTGAAGAATTATCAGATGATTTAAAAACAATAGGAGGATATGGGACTGATGATGGGCAATTTGAATGGCCAGTAAATTTAATTACTAACAAAAGCGGTGATTTGTTTGTGTCTGATGAATCTACTCATCGGATTACTAAATTTAATAAAAATGGCGAGTTTGTAAGTAAATTTGGAGAAATTGGTAATTCTGAAGGTGAATTAAATGGACCTTCCGGAATTTCATTTGATAATAATGAAAATTTATTGGTTGTTGATTCTAAGAATCATCGAATTCAAAGGTTTTCAGAGTCTGGTGAATATATTTCTTCTTTTGGGTCGTTTGGTTCAGATCCAGGCCAATTTAATTTGCCCTGGGGTATTGATGTGGATGAAAACGGCGATATTTATGTTGTTGATTGGGGTAATAATCGCATACAAATTTTTTGTGAAGATGGTAATTTAAAAAATGTTTTTGGTGAATTCGGAACTGGAGATGGACAATTTGATAGGCCTTCAGGAGTTGCAGTAGATATTCATGGAGATATATATGTCTCTGATTGGGGAAATAATAGGGTTGTAATGTTTAATTCTGAAGGACATTATTTGTGGAGTTTTACAGGTGATGCAACTCTTTCGAAGGTTGCAAGAACCTATATGTTGACGAATGCTTCACCTAATCGAATGCGTGAATCCGGTAGGATTGAAAATGAAAGATATCTCAGAAGACCTAGATCTGTTCGTATTGATGATCAATTCAGGTTGTTTATACCCGATTATGAGTCTTATAGACTGCAGGTTTATCAGAAAGATTTCATTGAATTGGATGAATCTCAGATTGTAGCACCTCTGAGGAATCCTACTTTGGATGTTGTTTAATAATTGGTAACACGATATGAGAAGGAGAATTCTTATCATGAAAGATTTTTTGAGTTGCTTTGACAAACGTTTTTTCCTCTCCGATTTCTCCTCCAGTGTTACTGTTTCTATCGAATCTTGGGAAATTGCTACTAGAAATTTCTAGTCTGATCTGGTGTCCTTTTAGGAACAAGTTGCTTGTGGCACCTAGATTTATTTCTAGCTGGTAGATTTGTCCTGGATTCAAAAGCGATGCGCCTTGATTAGTATTTCGGAATCTTCCACGGATGATTCCGTCAGTTAGATTTCTCGCATATCCACAAGGCTCAATATCTAAAAGCTTCGCCGTGAAATCAGTGTCTTTTGCAGAGGATGATATAAATACATGTAATTTGATTGGACCAGTAACTTCTAGTGGTTTTTCTAATGGATCCGTTGAATATATTAATACATCTTCTCTTGTTTCAATTGCAGAGTGGTCAAATGCTCCTGGGGCCATGAAACTAGGATTACAGCATAAACCTCCACCTATAGTTGGGACAGGATTTCCTGGATCATATACAAATGTGTCTTCTTTTTCGTGCATTGGAAAATTTAGGCTTAATTTTCCATCCCCTGCTACAGAGTTTGAATTGCCTAAACTATGCAAATAGAATTTTGTTTGGATTGCTCTTTCAAGGGGCCAATTATCTTCGTTTCTCCATTTGTTTTCTCCCATCACAAAAATTTTTACAGGTTTCAAATTTTCTGGTTGATATAGTGTAGGTTTCAACCAATGATTGAAGAAGTCTAGGATTGTTTCTTGCAAATTAATGTACCCAGCTGATGCCTTAGTGCCAAAGTTGAAATTTCCAGCAATTTCGGTAGGGTTTGAAGCGTGTACCCAGGGGCCCATAATTAATTTGGAGGATGACATAGGAGCATTTTTTTTCATTCCAATGTAATTGGATAAAGTTCCGTTTAGGAAAATGTCGTACCATCCTCCAATATTTAATGAAGGGATGGATATTTTGTGATAATTTTCTTCAATAGAAATATTTTTCCAGAATTCATCGTACTCTGGATGGGCTAACCAATCATAATAATATTCCGCTAATCCATCTTTCAGGTCTGGAAGATTTTTCATAGGAAGATATTCAAACAACTCAGATAGATTGTCTTTTGAATGGATTAAGTTTTCTACCGTTTGAGCATTTAAGTTATCATTGGAATTTCTTTTGATATTCTCAAAGTTATCCAGCGTTAATGCTCCAATTGCCCAAGACAAATTAAAACCTAATGAAAATGCCCCTCCTTGCCAAGTCCACCCATCATGATAATTGGATGCGGTAACACTAGGAGCGATTGCTGACAATGCAGGATGTCCGGAAATCGCAGCAAGCCACTGAGTAGCACCTACGTATGACCCCCCATACATGCCGACTTTCCCATCTGACCAGTTTTGATTTGAAATCCATTCGATAGAATCATATCCATCATCAATTTCATTGATTAGGGGATAGAATTCTCCATGAGAACTAAATCTGCCTCTAACATCTTGAATCACAGTTGCAAATCCATTCTGGGCAGCAATTATTGGATCTACACTGGAACCAGACCTTGATTGAGGTGAACTTTTGTTATAGGGGGTTCTTTGTAATAGAACGGGTGTGGAGTTTTCAGATTTTGGAAGATATAGATCACAAAAAGTTTTGGTTCCATCTCTCATAGGTATCTCAAGATTAGATATGAATTCTATATTAGAATTTTTTGGTGATTCCATAATTCTTCCTTCAAAAAATGATTAAAAAATATGAACAGGATTTTTAGACTTTAACATGAATTTATGCAATTTTCGAAAATCAGCTATACCCCTGTTGACCTTTTACATGATTTGCGGCATTCTAATAGTATGAGCCAGTTAATTTTTCTGCAAAATGTGAGTCTTAATTGACGTACGGGTCTAAAAAGGTTTTGGTCATAGGTTCTGGTCCAATAATCATTGGACAAGCTGCTGAGTTTGATTATGCTGGAACCCAGGCTTGTAAGTCACTCCGTGATGAAGGAGTAACTACAATACTGGTGAACTCTAATCCGGCTACCATTATGACTGATGAGGGTATTGCTGACGTGGTTTATATAGAACCACTAACCCTTGATTCTTTAACAAAAATTATTCAAAAAGAGCTTCCTGATGGATTGTTACCTACTCTTGGTGGCCAAACTGGATTAAATCTTGCTGTTGAATTGGCAGATGCAGGAGTGCTAGAAAAATATAACGTTAAATTATTGGGCACACCCCTAGATTCAATAAAGAGTGCTGAGGACCGGAATCTCTTCAGGGAATTGTTAATTGCTATTGGAGAACCTGTTCCTGCTAGTGCAATAGTGAATTCGCTAGATGAAGCTAAGGAAAAATCAGAAGAATTGGGTTTTCCATTAGTTATTAGACCAGCTTATACATTAGGAGGTACTGGTGGTGGTATTGCATACTCTTATGATGAAATGGTATCAATTGTTACTAGCGGATTAGCTGCTAGTCCTATTTCACAAGTACTACTAGATTCTTCGTTGATAGGATGGAAAGAATTAGAATACGAAGTTATGCGGGATAGCGCAGATAACTGCATTACAATTTGCAACATGGAAAATATTGATCCAATGGGTGTCCATACAGGTGATAGTATCGTTGTTGCACCATCTCAAACTCTTTCAGACAAAGAATATCAAATGCTTAGATCTGCAAGTTTAAAAATTATTAGGGAACTTGGGATTGAAGGTGGATGTAATGTTCAATTTGCTCTACGGCCAAATCAATCGATTGCAAAATATCTCCCAAATCAAGAAAGATTAGAAAGTGATTATTATGTAATTGAAGTAAATCCTAGAGTTAGTAGGAGTTCAGCGTTAGCTAGTAAAGCCACAGGATATCCAATTGCAAGAGTCGCAGCAAAAATTGCTGTTGGTAAAACACTGGATGAAATACCAAATATGGTTACTCAAAAAACATTGGCTGCATTTGAGCCATCTCTAGATTATTGTGTCGTAAAAATTCCCCGATGGCCTTTTGATAAATTTCCTGATGGAGAACGTACATTAGGAACAGAAATGAAAGCAACGGGTGAAGTTATGACAATAGCTAGGTCTTTTGAAGCTGCATTTCAGAAAGCTGTGCGCTCTTTAGAGATTGAGAACCGTTCTATAAATTGGGAAAATCCCGAATGGTTTTCATCTGATGAAGTCAACAATTTGAAAATTCCTTTTCATCCTACTGATGAGAGATTGTGGGTTTTAATGTCGGCACTAAGAAAAGGTATGGATTTTGACAAAATTTGTGAACATACTTTCGTAGATCCATGGTTTATTCATTCATTCAAGAATATTACAGATTTTGAGGATCATATTAAGAATAAAGGAATTTCGAGAGAGTTATTAATTGAGGCAAAAAAACTTGGTATATCAGATACTAGGATTGGAATGTTAATAAAGAAGACCTCTAAAGAAGTTAGGGAAATTCGCCTTGGTTTTGGAATTAAACCTGTATATAAAATGGTCGATACTTGCGCTTCCGAATTTGAGGCAGAAACTCCTTACTATTATAGTACATATGAACAGGAAAATGAGGCACTTCCTCTCATTGATAAAAAAGCTATAGTTATTGGTAGTGGTCCTATTAGAATTGGGCAAGGGATCGAGTTTGATTACTGCTCAGTACACGCTGCTTGGGCTCTTCAAGAGGCCGGGATAAAAAGCATAATGGTTAATTCAAATCCAGAAACAGTTAGTACTGATTTTGATACTAGCGATAGATTGTATTTTGAACCATTAGATGATGAAAGTATTCAAGACATTATTGATAATGAGACTTTTATAGGTAATGATGGTGAAAAGAATGTACCTCCTGCAATAGTACAATTCGGAGGTCAAACAGCAATAAATCTGTCACAGTCTCTAAATGATTTAGATTTGCCTATTTTAGGTTCCAGTGCCGAAGCAATTGATATTGCTTCGGATAGACACTTGTTTGAAGAATTCTTGAAATCACTTAATATACCTAATCCTCCTGGTAAAGCAGTAAGTTCTGTTGATGAAGCTACTGCAGTTGCTGAAGACATAGGTTATCCCGTTCTACTACGTCCCAGTTATGTTTTAGGTGGAAGGGCTATGGAAATTGTTCAGAATCCTAAAGAATTAAAAAAATATATGAAAAATGCGATAGGTTTAGGTGGTGGACGGAAGATATTAATCGACAAATATCTGGAAGGACGAGAGGTTGAAGTTGATGCTATTTGTGACGGGACAGACGTACTAGTTCCTGGAGTTATGGAACATGTAGAAAGAGCGGGTGTTCATTCTGGTGATTCTATGGCAATATATCCGGGTGTTTCTCTTGCAAAAAGTGAAGTGGATACAATCGTTGAATATACTACGAAAATCGGACTGGAATTAGGTGTTAAAGGTTTGATGAATATTCAATATGTAATAGTTGGTGGAGAGGGTTGTAGTAATCCTGGTGATGCATCGAAGAATAGCGATCGAAAAGGAGGGGATGTGTATGTGATTGAGGTGAATCCTCGCTCTAGTCGTACGATTCCTTTTATTTCTAAAGTTACGTCAGTTCCAATGGTCAATTTAGCTGCCAAAGTAATGCTTGGATATAAACTTCAAGATTTGGGTTATAGTGGAGGGTTATGGGAAAAGCAAGATTTGGTTGGTGTGAAGGCTCCTGTTTTCTCCATGTCAAAATTGTACGGGGTTGATACTTATTTGGGACCAGAAATGAAATCAACAGGTGAAGTAATGGGAATTGATTTTGATTTTGAATCAGCTTTCACTAAGGCTTTGGTTGCGGCATCTTTGACCATACCTAGTGAGGGATCTGTTTTATTGAGTATTAGTGATAGTCACAAAAAAGATTCTGTAGATGCTATTCACGCACTCTATAATCACAATTATAAGATTTATGCTACTCAAGGTACTGCAGATTTTATTCGATCCATGGATATTCCAGTTGAAGTAGTTGCAAAGGCCTCAGAGCACGTATTTCCTAATACTGTTCAATTAATAGAACAAGGTCACGTTAATGCCGTGATCAATACTATTGAAGGTGATCGAGATGCGTTGCAAGATGGTTTTGAAATTCGACGAGCTGCTACCGAAAAACGTATTCCATGTTTTACTTCTTTAGATACTGCACGTGCAGCGATTTACAATTTATTTTCAGCTCATTCTACTTATAACATAAATCCGATCAACAATTACGTAAGAAATACTCGACCAAAATGATATTGGGCGTTAATTAAACCAGGATTCGAGCTCAGATTTGTTTTTGTTTAACCAAGCGTTATTTATTGCAATGCTTTCTAAAGATTGTCTTATTGTACGTTCAGCCCCAGGAGCTGGGTTTTTGACAAAAAACTCTTGAATTTCCTGACTTTTTTCCAATGTTTGAAAACCTGACAAATTCCCAATAAGCCTCATGATTCCGAAACCTCCATCTCCATATCTTCTATCAATTTCTTCCCAGTTTGATTTAATAAAATCCCATCCCAGTTCTCTACCCAGATTGTTAGACATAATTCCAGATATTACGCTGATAGTGTCTTGAGATCTAATTTGATTAGATAATGTTTTCTCAAGCAAATCGTTAATGATCTCTGGGTTTGAGTATCTTGTCATTCCCATTAATAATCGAATTTTCTCTTCATGTAATTCAGCAGAATTGTGTGCATCCCACATTTGATTATAATATTTTTCAATCCCAGTTCTTGCCACGTTAGAAAACACCATTAATCTTATGTCTGGATTTAAATTGGTCGGATTTTTAAAATAATTTTCAAATCGTCTTTGAGACTCTTTTAAAGTTGAAGGGTCTGCAAATTTTCCTAAAAGATTTAATAATATGGATCTAAGTAATGAATCTAGATGAGTTTCAGCTGGCTTCGGGTCCCAGCCGATTAGAGTAGCTGAAGGAGAGACTATATTATTTATAAATGTTTTGAACTTAGGATATAAAGATGAATTTCCAAGCAGATTTGAAAAATATTCTATATTTGATGCGATATCACTCCATACTGATGCATCATTTTCTTTTGGATAATAACTTAAGATTTTTAAATAATTTGTAGCATTTATAATTCCAGCTTTTGACAAGGCAAAAGCATCACTTTGTATTCCTAATCTATCAGATGGTTTTAGAGTTAATGAAGAAATAGGCTCAGACAGATTTTCAAGGTCTGAAGTTTCATATTGAACTCGATAAAATGCTGAGTGACTGGGATTGATTTTGATCCAAGATGTGTTTTGGGGTTTTAAATTTAATGAGAAAGTTTGGGTTGTCATAAGTTCACGGACGGTTGAATCGGTTGCAGAAGATGAAACACTGATTGGTATTTGCCAAAGTGAATTATTCGGTGTTGATTCATTGAGTATATTGTCATATCTGAATTGATTTTGTTCAAAATTAATTGATAGTGAATCGTGTTGTTTTTCCGTTTTGACTTTTAAGACTGGAAAGCCAGTTTGTGTTGTCCACGATTCCATAATTTGATTTACAGGCAATCCAGATGCTTCTTCAAGTGATTTCCAAAGGTCATTTGTTGTTGCATTAGCATAAGCATGTTCTTTCAAATAATTTCTCAATCCTAATTTAAAAGTATCTTCACCTAGGAATTGCTCCAGCATACGTAGTATTGAAGCGCCTTTGCTGTAGCTTATAGCATCAAAAAGCTGTCCTATTTCCGCAGGATTTTTAACATCTTGTTCTATAGGATGGGAATTCGCAAGTCCGTCCAAAGACAATCCTCTGTTTGTATCATGAGTGAGGAATTGAGTCCACATGTCCCATTCTGGATGAAGCCAATCTGTGGCTTTGTCACCCATCCACGAGGCAAAACTTTCATTGAGCCACAAATCATTCCACCATTTCATGGTCACTAAATTTCCGAACCATTGGTGTGCCATTTCATGAGCTATTACTTCAACTATAAATTGCTTTGTGGTGGCCGCAGTGTTGTCTTCGTCCATTAGTAGTACAACTTCTCTGTACGTGATGATACCCCAATTTTCCATGGCTCCTGCAGCAAAATCAGGTATTGCTAAATGATCTAATTTTGGTAGGGGATATGGAATTCCAAAATAGTCATTGAAAAAATCTAATAATTGAATGCTGGATTCTAAAGCCCAATTTCCTTGATTTTCTTTTCCTTTAGTAGTCCATACCCTCATTAGAGTTCCGTGTTTAGTCTTCCTTTGGACACACTCCATCTCGGCTATTGTGAAGCCCAGTAGATATGTAGACATTATTGGGGTGTCGGCAAAAGTAACATTTTTTAATCCATTACCTAAATCTAGTATTTGATTTTCAGGCATATTGGAAATTGCAGTTAATTCCTCTGGGAGTGTTATTGAAACTGAAAAGATTGATTTTGATTCAGGCTCATCCCAGCAGGGGAATGCCTTGCGAGCATCAGTGGCCTCAAATTGCGTAGTAGCCATAAATTTTTCTGTGCCATTTGTATCGAGATATCTACTTCTATAAAAACCTCTTAATCGATCATTTAATGTTCCGCAAAAATTAATATTTAGAGAATAATTCCCAGCAGGGATTTCAGTGTCAAAATGAAAAGTGACTGTTTCAGATTCAATATCTGATGCTATTGATGGATTTTTTCCTGACAGATCTACATCGATGATGTCAATTTCTGAAGAGTGTAGGGTGATTTCGTTAAAAGACTTTGAAATGTTTAATTCAATCGTTTCATTTCCTGAGAATGTGAAGTCCTCTAAGTTAGGCGAAAATTTTAAAATATAACGTATAGGATTAATGTAATCTGGCAAAATAGATTGTTGAAAGGTTGTCATTTGATGATCTCCAAATTTAGATCGTATTAAGGTTGAATAATTTTTTGAATTTTTTTGACTGTAGCATCAATTAGATTGTTCGCATTGATCACAATATGATCAAAGTTTTTAGATAAGGCAAGTTCATTCTCTGCTGCATTTAATCTAGATTCAATGCTCTCGCCATTTTCCGAATTTCGTATTTTTAGTCTTTCTATCAAGTCTGACTTTAGCGCTGGAGCGATGAAAATTGATGTTGATAAGGGGAAAATTTCTTTTAGGGTATTAACACCTTGGACATCAATTTTAATCACAATCACTTTATTAAGAGAAATCGCCTCATTTATTTGAGATAGCGGAACCCCGTAATAATGTCCGTATACTTTAGCCCATTCGAGCATTTTATTACTATTAATCAATTGTTGAAATTTTTTTTCCGATAAGAAAATGTAATGTTTTCCATCGGTTTCATTATATCTTTTAGGTCTTGATGTTGCGGTAATGGGGTAAAAATAATTAGGTGATTTTGACTTCAATTTATTAATTAGCGTGTCCTTGCCCACACCTGATGGTCCTGAAATTAAATAGATTTTTGAAGCATTTTTCAAGTTATTTAAATACCTCATTAGTGAGAACGGTTTTCTATGGAAAGTTGGCCTAGTTCATGCCAGAATGAAGGGTATGAAATTTCAGCTGCTTCTGCATTTGTGATTGTTGTGGTTCCTGAGGCTATTAGTCCTGCAATACCCATCGTCATAGCAATTCGATGATCATGTTGGCTTTCAACTACACCTCCTGTTAGTTTGTCATTGCCGTAGATGATCATCCCGTCTTCAGTTTCAGTGATGCTTGCCCCTAGAGTTTTTAGGCCTGATACAGTTGCTGAAATTCTATCGGATTCTTTTACCCTAAGTTCTTTTGCATCTCTAATGATTGTTTTACCTTCTGCAAAGCAGGCAGCGAGAGCTAATATTGGTAATTCATCTATGACTCTTGGAATTATCTCTCCTCCAATTTCTACTGACTTTAGCCTGCTAGTTTTTACAATGATGTCTGCAGTGGGCTCACCGCTTTGTGATGAAACATTTTCTTTGCTAATATTTGCACCCATTTCTTCTAGTACTTCTAGTACTCCTGTCCTTGAAGGATTAATTCCTACATTGGTAATTTTTATATCTGCATTTGGATGACAACATCCTGCAATCATCCAAAAGGATGCCCCACTAATATCACATGGAACAACGACATCCATGGAATTCAGTTGGGAATTGGATATTGATATTTCTAGTGACTCATCACTATAGATAATGTCAGCGCCCATTGCTTTCATCATTCTTTCCGTGTGATCCCTGGATTTAGCAGGTTGCAAAATTGTAGTCTTAGATGTTGCATGCATCCCTGCTAACAATATGGCTGATTTTAATTGAGCACTTGCTACAGGCATTTCATATTCTATGCCTTCTAGATTTCCTCCACTAATTGATAAAGGTGCTAACGAACCATCTTCTCTGCCTGAAATTTTAGATCCCATCAAAATCAAAGGCTTCGTAATACGTTTCATAGGTCTTTTTCTTAACGAGTCGTCTCCAGTTATAACACTGAAAAATGATTGTGCCGCAAGCAATCCTGAAATTAATCTAATAGTAGTTCCGCTGTTTCCTGCATTTAGAACATCTAAAGGTTCTGACAGTCCTTCAGAACCAGAACCTTCTATTTGAAAAATTTCATCTTTTTCCGTTGTACCCTTGGGAGACAAACTAGTGATTTTCGCTCCAAGGCCCTGTAAGCAATTTAGAATTGAATTTCTATCATCCCCAACACAGAAATTAGAAACCTGCGCAGATCCGGTAGCAATTGTGTTTAAAATTGCTGAACGAATGGAGATTGATTTGTCTCCGGGTGGAGATATTGATCCGGATAAACTATTAGCATTTTCAATTATCCGTTGCATTTTTTACTAACTCCTAAGTCCTCTACCTTTGTATTTCCATTCTTCAGTATCATTTTCCTTATCATTTTGTTTTGAAGATTTATATCTGTTGGTCAGGTATTCTCCAAAAAACGAAGAAGCTATATAACTGCCTTGGCCTGGTAGAGTTGGGTCAGCAGATTTGGTCTCAACTGCATTTGCTTCCCATTTTGCATGTTCTTCCCATGAATAAACCAAAGACTCAAATAATTCATCCGATTTAGCTGATATATTCTCGCGGTATTTAAATAGCTCGGCAATAATTGAATCAATCCACATAACCATTTCCTCAGAATTAGATAATAATATTGCTTCGCTTTCTCTGGGGTCAGTATCTGACAATTTGGAAAGGTTCGTATAGTTTGATGTTGTTAATTTATGCATGTCTCGCCAAGAGCTACTTTTAGTAGTTGCTGATACAAAAGAAGCAGATAGAAGAATCGGTAAATACTCAACTGCTGACATAAAACTGTCGTGCTCTATTGCGTCAATAAACATAGTGTTTGAGCCAACCAATTCTGCTAATCCAGTAACTAGTTTAACCGCAGATGGATCTGCTTTAGGGTCTGGAGTGAGGCAGAAAATAGATCCTTGGAAAAGAGCGGAATTTGCTTCTTCGATAGATTCCGGTAAGTTTTTGATTAGTGGATGCCCTCCTATGAAATTATTTTTGTTCGGTAGGATTTCGTGGGCCAACTTAATTGCAAGAGATTTTGATGAACATAAATCTACAACTACTGAAATTTCGGATAGTCCGTTTGATATTCCTTGAAGAGTGTCTTTCATAGAACTTATAGGCACATCGATAATTACCAGATTGGCATCTGTAACTGCATTTGAATAACTACTAGTAATGTTAGAAATCAATTTTAGTTTTTTTACTTGGTTAGTTACATTCCTACGTATATCCATACCAATGATTTTTGTGTTTTTAAGTTTGGCGTTTTCTAATGCCATTGCAAGGGAAACGCTTTTTGGCGTCAAACCAATTAATGCGATTTTTTCCAAGACTCTCTCCAATCATAAATTTTAAGAGACTTAAGAAATTCTAGCACAAACTAATGTCTATTTTTGCATTTTCAGAAAATTATAGATCCCATAAAATTGTCTAATAGAACAACTATCGGTATTAAAACGGTAGACAGAATCCCAATCTGTAAAATTACATCAGCGATAATTACTATTGCTAAAAATATCCAAGTGTAGTTACTGATGCGATCTAGTTGAAGCGCTATGTTTTTTGGGGTTAGACCCTGAATGACTTTGAATCCATCTAATGGAGGCAGAGGGAGTAGGTTTAATGATGCTAAAAGTAGATTCCAAAAATATAAAGTTCCAAAGAATAGTCCGATAAAATTATTTGAATTAATTTCAAATGGAGCTACTGAAAAGTTAGCAGGCTCTAAGAAGTTCAATTTAACAGAGATTGCTATAATAAGAGCTAAGAATATGTTCGACAATGGCCCTGCTATTGAAACGAAACACATTCCTAAATATTCGCCAATTATAAGGTTTTTTCTGTTAACAATTACTGGTTTTGCCCATCCGAAACCTGCAATTAAGAACATTATAGATCCAAAAAGATCAAGGTGAGATTTTGGATTTAGAGATGTCCTACCATGGTATTTAGGGGTGGAATCACCCAATTTATTTGCAATGACAGCATGTGAGAATTCATGAATTACCAAGCTAATAACAATTGCTATTATAAAAGTTGTAAACGCAACTAAAGCAGAACTCGGATTAACCGCCAACTGGTCAAGTAAATTGAATATCACATCAATATATTTCTAGTTTTAATCAGGTTTAAAATAACTGATAATTATGGATAGGAAATTAGTGGCCACCGCAACCGCAAGCACCGCTGCCACATCCGCCTGCATTTCCGCCGCCTCCACCGCAACCACCTGCTCCACCACCGCCACCACATCCACAACCACCACCGCCACATCCTCCAGCAACGTTTGGATTACTAATTACGAATCCACTTCGCATTAGACTATCTACATAGTCAATTTGTGATCCTTCAATGAGAGGGGCGCTCTGGCTATCAATAAGTATTTTGACAGTGTCAGTATCTATAACTACATCGTCATCCTTAACCTGATCTTCTGAGCCAAGTGCATATTGAAGCCCTCCTTCAGGTCCCGGTGTAGCAATTACCCTGAGCATTGTATGCCCGTCGGATTGCTCGTTTAAAACTTCTTCGATTTTTTGGGCTGCTATGGAAGTAACTTCTATTAATGGTGTAGTTGCCATTTTTAACCTCATATATGATGATTCCACTTTATTGGACTGTAACATGGCGTACTTGGGAGGTCAATCGAAAATTATTTGATTACAAATCAAATTTCGAAATTATTGACATCTACAGTTTCCAGTCATACAATTAATTCATTGAGTCCTTTGGTGATTCTAGCGTGGCGGAACCACCCGTAACCATCCCGAACACGGTAGTGAAACGTCTCAGCACCTACGATACTGCGCTCGCAAGGGCGTGGGAAAATGGGTCATTGCCAGGGGGCTTTTTCTTATATCGCTTTTTCAATATTGAATGAATAGGTTGGAAATTTCATCTGAAATTGTTTACTTGTTTATGGGCTTTACAATCGGGCTAGTCGTCAATATAATCTATACAACTTAAGTAAGGCGGACTAAATAAATATATGACAGAGCATGAAGAAGGTGCTGGAGCTATAGAAGACATGGGAACACTCCTTGACTCGATGGAGCAACCTAAACCTCTACGTCGAGGTGAAGTGATTGAGGGAGTTGTTTTGAGGGCAGACTCAGACGGCATATTAGTAAATGTAGGACACAAAGCTGAAGGAACTGTACCTCCAGGGGAGATGCGTACGGTTGATTTGGGAGACATTGTTGTGGGGGAAACATCCGTTACCATGCTTGTTGTTCGTCCCGAAGGTGCTGACCGACCAGCAATATTGTCGATTGACAAGGCTGTTAATGAGAGTGGATGGGTTGCATTTTCTAATGCTGAAAAAGATGGAGAGATACTCGATGGGACAATAATTGGGTTCAATCGAGGTGGTGCAATAATTGAAAAATTTGGTATTCGTGGATTTGTTCCAATATCACATTTAGTTTCTGTTCCAAGAGATTTTTTTCAATTTAATGATACTACTCCTGAAGGAGAAACGTCTGGTGATAATTCGGATTCAAAAGCTAATGATGAACAAGCTGATCCTAGAGATGAATTTGTTGGACAGACGATTCGATTAAAAGTTCTTGAGGTAAATAGACCGCGGAATCGAGCTATCTTTTCTGAAAGAAATACCGTTCAAAGTGAACGAGAAGATTTGAAGTCAAAATTAATTGAAGAGTTAGAGGTTGGTGAAGTCCGGAAAGGCAAAATTTCTGGGATAAGCAATTTTGGTGCGTTTGTTGATTTAGGTGGTGCTGACGGATTAGTACATATTTCTGAAATGTCATGGGGTCCAATTAGTTCACCAGGCGATGTAGTAAAAGTAGGTCAAGAAATTGATATTAAAGTAATTAAAGTTGACAAAGATGGGCAAAAAATTGGTCTGAGTATTAGACAATTGCAGCCGGAACCTTGGATGGCAATTTCTGAACATGTTCACATAGGAGATGTTGTGCCTGCAGTTATAACAAATGTTACTGATTTTGGAGCTTTTGCAAGATTGGAAAATCCAGAATGTTCTGTAGAAGGTTTGATTCATATTTCAGAATTGTCGACTCGAATGATTCGTCACCCGAGCGATGTTGTTTCTGATGGAGATGTTGTCCAAGTAAAGGTGTTAAGAATAGAATCAGATAGGCGCAGGCTTGGAATGAGTTTAAAACAAGCTGCCGAAGATTATGTCGAAGAGGAATTCTAGTTCCTATCTATTGACTATAAATAAAATGGAATTACTATAAATATATGCTTGGTTGCCAACCAGCTTAGAAAGGTAATTGAATGGCAAGCAGATTCGAAAAATTTTCTGAGCGAGCCCGAAGGGTGTTATCACTTTCCCAGGAAGAAGCTCAGAGGTTTAATCACAACTATATAGGTAGTGAGCATATCTTGCTTGGGCTTGTAAGAGAGACTGATGGTGTTGCTGCTCAAGTCCTCGGTAATTTAGGATTAGATCTTTCTAGAGTTAGGTCGGCTGTCGAATACTTGATTGGTAAAGAGGAATCAAATCCTCAGCAAGATATTGGATTGACTCCAAGAGCTAAAAAACTTATTGAATTAGCAGTTGACGAGGCAAGACGCCTTAATCATACGTACATAGGGACTGAGCATCTTTTGATTGGTTTAATGAGAGATGGAGAAGGTGTGGCGGCCGGGATTCTTGAGAGCTTAGGGGTTGACATAGATAGAATTAGAGCTGAGACCAGTAATGTTCTACAGGCTAATAATGAGCCTCCAAGTAAGACTTCTAGGCCTTCACGGAAGACTAAGTCTTCTACGCCTACGTTAGAACAGTTGGGTGTAGACTTGACTAAAAAGGCAGTTCAAGGCAAGTTGGGAAAAACTGTTGGTCGTGATACGGAAATCCAAAGAGTTGTTCAGATTCTTAGTCGCCGTACGAAGAATAACCCAGTTCTTGTGGGAGAACCAGGAGTGGGAAAAACTGCGATTGTTGAAGCTTTGGCTAATCGGATTGCCTCAGGTGACGTTCCTGACACAGTTAAAGACAAACGTTTAGTGACTTTAGATATGGGTTCTTTGGTCGCCGGTACAAAATATAGAGGCGAATTTGAAGAACGACTTAAAAAAGTAATTGAAGAAGTCCGAAAAGTAGGGAATTGTATATTATTTATTGATGAAGTACATACTGTCGTAGGTGCTGGTTCAGCTGAAGGAGCAGTCGATGCTGCTAATATGTTGAAACCTTCCTTGGCTCGTGGCGAAATGCAAACTATTGGCGCTACAACCTTGGATGATTATAGGAAATATATTGAGAGGGACCCTGCACTCGAACGAAGATTCCAGCCAGTACGTGTGGAAGAACCCTCTGTAGGCGAGACGGTAGAAATACTGAAAGGCATTCGCTATTTGTATGAAGAGCACCATGACTTAGAAATTTCTGATGACGCTCTTGAGAGAGCTGCTAGTCTTGCATCAAGATTTATTTCAGATAGATTCTTGCCTGATAAGGCTATTGATGTTATTGATGAGGCAGCTTCAAGAGTACGGATAAATTCTTCTACTCCGCCAGTAAATATTAAAGATTTGATAAATTTGCTTAATCGTACCAAAACAGACAAAGAGAAAGCTATAGAAGATCAAGAATATGAGCATGCTTCCTCGCTGAGGGAAAGAGAAGTCGACTTACAGCAAAAAATCGATGAACTCCAAGCTGATTGGAAAAATGATCATGATGAAAAACCAACAGTGATTGAGCAGGATATAGATGAAGTTGTGACCATGTGGACAGGAATTCCTGTGACTAATCTTGCTTCAAATGAAATGGATCGACTTGTGAAAATGGAAGAATCTATTTCCTCTGAAGTGGTTGGTCAACAAGAAGCTATTAGTGTCATTTCAAAGGCTGTAAGAAGGTCAAGATCTGGATTAAAAAGTCGTAAGAGACCCACTGGTGTCTTCTTGTTTTTAGGCCCTACTGGTGTTGGGAAGACTTATTTGGTTCAAAAACTGGCAGAATTTCTTTTTGGTAGCGAAGATTCTATGGTTAGAATAGATATGTCGGAATTTATGGAACAGCACTCTGTTGCTAGATTAGTGGGATCACCTCCAGGTTATATTGGTCACGATGAAGGTGGTCAACTTACTGAAGCTGTTCGACGCAAGCCATATTCGGTAATTCTGTTAGATGAAATTGAAAAAGCCCACAGGGATGTTTCCAATATTTTGCTTCAAATTTTTGATGATGGACATCTTACTGATTCTAAGGGTAGGAAAGTAGATTTCCGAAATACTTTGATTGTTATGACTAGCAATATTGGATCAGATTTAATCAGACAAGATAGAACTTTGGGATTCGCAAAGTCTACCGATGAAATAGAAGAAGAACAGCATAGATATGAAAGAATGAAAACAAATGTTATGGATGAAGTTAGGCGTTTTTTCAGGCCAGAATTTTTAAATCGATTGGATGGATCAATTGTATTCCAGTCACTTCATGTCGAGCACATGACACAAATTGTTGATCTTATGTTAAAAGAAGTCCATTCGAATTTAATTGAACAAGGTGTGGATATGGAAGTTTCTGATCCAGCCAAAACTTGGTTGGCAGAAAAGGGATACGATAGGCATTTTGGTGCGCGTCCTTTAAGAAGAGTAATTCAAGATAATATTGAAGATAAATTGTCTGATGCATTATTGAGTGGTCATATTAAACCTGCTACTACGGTTATTATTGATTTGGAAGATGATGAAATAGTTGTGAATACTCTCTCTCCTAAATTACAAACACCTGCCATTTAATCCTGGTTTTTAATTCAGGTTGTTTTAATCGATTGTCTAATTAATTCAATTTAAGATTGGTGGTTAAAATGCAGCAGAACATTGCTTTTTTTCGTTGTATTGGTGGTGCAAGTGGGGATATGATTTTAGGCGCGTTAGTTGATTTAGGTGTATCTATTGATAAGATAGTTGATCCTCTGTCTAAAATTGTTCCAGGCGAATTCACTATTGAGTATTCGGACTCAGTAAGAAATGGTATGGCTGGGACTCATTTGGTTGTTAGGCAATCGACTAAAGGAGAGATTCGTAGAAATTTTCAAGATTTTGTTTCTTTGATTCTAGATTCGGATCTGACAAATCAAACTAAAAAGAAATCTTTAGCGATTTTTGAAACCTTAAAAACGGCTGAATCAAAAGTTCATGGTATTCCTTCGGACGAAGTCCATTTACATGAACTTGGACAGGTTGATACATTAGTAGATGTTGTAGGATCTGTTTTGGCATTAGAGGAATTAGGGGTTGATAGGGTCTTTTGTTCAGGTTTTCCAGCTGGTAATGGAGTGATTAAGATTGCTCATGGTATTGTGTCCGTGCCTGCGCCTGCTACTGAATCAATATTCGTTGAGTTCAATGCCCCAATTCATGCTGTTCCTAAAAATTCTTATCCGACTGGCGAAATGGTTACTCCTTCTGGTGCAGCAATATTGTGTACATTGTCAGAATTTGGTCATCCGAATATTGATTTAGTAAATACCGGCGTTGGTTTGGGATCTAGAAATCCCGACTCTTATCCTAATGCGCTATCGGTTTGGATAGGAACTCAATTTGAAATTCAAACCGTTAAGAAATTAATAATTCTTGAAACGAATATTGATGATATGAGCCCTGAGTTGTTTGGGTATGTTCAAGAGGGATTGTTTAAACTTGGAGCTCTAGATGTATGGTTTACGCCAATACAAATGAAAAAAAATAGACCCGGAACGATGTTATCTGTTCTTGTTACCAATGAATTAGAATCCAAAGCTAAGGAATTGATATTTCGTGAAACTACAACTTTGGGTATTCGAATTAGGGAAATTTCTAGGGTAGAAGCTGATAGGGAGATAGTTGAAGTTAAAACTGAAATTGGTAGTGCAAGAGTTAAGGTCAAAAAAATCGGGAATGAAATTATTAATGTTTCACCAGAATATGAGGATTGTAAAGCAATAGCTGAAATTAGTGGATTGTCATTGCAAGAGGTCTTTTTGATTGTGCAAAGGCAATTTTCCGAGAAGTAAATTTACCATTCAATATATTAATTTTTTACACTTTTTGGTGCTTGACCTAGGCGCAATAGATGGATAAAATAATATAGTTGATGCGGCTAGTCACCGAATTTCGGGGTCTAGCCTCGTTTTGCGCTTTAACAACCTATTGTGACGAGATAAATATGCCCCAGTGGCGCAACTGGCAGCGCAGGCGATTTGTAATCGCCAGGTTAGCGGGTTCGAGTCCCCTCTGGGGCTTGGGGCTAGGTATAAAATTATCTATATATTTTATTTGGTGCTACTTATCTAATATGCTAAACTTCTGTGAGATGTATTTTGTATTATGGAGGGGTGGGAGAGTGGTTAAATCCACCAGACTGTAAATCTGGCGCTCTGAGGGCTACACTGGTTCGAATCCAGTCCCCTCCACCAAGTAAGACTAATGATTATCTAAATTAATAAATTTAATCTCGGGCCCACATAGCTCAGCCGGCAGAGCACGTTCTTGGTAAGAACGAGGTCAGCAGTTCGAGTCTGCTTGTGGGCTCCAGTTAATGGAGGTAGAAATGGCTAAACAAAAATTTGAAAGAACTAAACCGCACGTGAATGTAGGTACTATTGGTCACGTTGACCACGGGAAAACTACTTTAACGGCTGCGATTACTAAAACTCTTGCTTCAGCTGGGATGGCTGATTTTAGGGCGTTTGAGACTATTGATAATGCTCCTGAAGAACGTGAGAGAGGTGTAACTATTGCGATTCAGCACGTGGAATATGAAACTGAATCAAGGCATTATGCTCACGTAGATTGTCCTGGTCACGCTGATTATATTAAGAATATGATTACGGGTGCTGCTCAGATGGATGGGGCAATATTAGTTGTGAGTGCTGCAGATGGTCCTATGCCACAAACACGTGAACACATATTGCTGGCTCGTCAAGTTGAAGTTCCCGCAATAGTTGTTGCATTGAACAAAGTTGATGTGGCTGATCCTGAGTTACTAGAGCTTGTAGAACTAGAACTGCGAGAAATGCTATCAGAATACGGTTTTCCGGGTGATGATGTACCGATAATTCCTGTTAGTGCCCTTGCTGCACTTGAATCTGATGACCTTACTCCTGAATCTGAGTGGGGCAAAGGTATTTGGGAATTGATGGAAGCAGTTGATAGTTATGTTCCAGTACCTGATAGGCCTACTGATTTGCCATTCATTATGCCTGTGGAAGATGTGTTTGGGATTAAAGGTAGAGGTACTGTTGTTACTGGTAGAATAGAAGGTGGCAAGGTTGAGATGGGAGATACGATAGATATTGTAGGAATTCGTGATACTCATCAGACTGTTGTTACTGGAGTAGAAATGTTTCATAAGACATTAGATTCTGGTGAGGCTGGAGATGCTGTTGGAGTTTTGCTAAGGGGTATTGAGCGTGAGGATGTAGAGAGAGGTCAGGTTTTGGCCGCTCCAGATAGTATTACCCCGCATACCGACTTTATGGCGCAAGTTTATATTCTGAGCCGCGCTGAGGGAGGTAGGCATACTCCTTTCTTCAATGGATATAAACCTCAATTTTATATTAGAACTACTGATGTTACCGGGGAAATTCATTTACCGGAAGGTGTTGAAATGGCTATGCCTGGAGACAATGTGGAAATGAATATAAAATTGATTATGCCTGTAGCCTTAACTGACCAATTAAGATTCGCTGTTCGTGAAGGTGGCAGAACAGTTGGTTCTGGTGTAATTACCAAAATTAATGAGTAGGAATTCGAATGTCCGGTAAAGGAAAAAATAGAACTGTAATAGATATGAGCTGTACTGAATGCCGTGAGAGAAATTATAGTACAGAAAAAAGCCGTAGAAACGACCCTAATAGGTTAGAGTTCAAGAAGTATTGTCCGAAGTGTCGAGCTCATAGACTCTACAGAGAAGTTAGATAGGTTTTATGGCACGACAGAATTCAAGATCTAATCAACGTTCTTCGAGCAGGCCTAGTTTTCGGTTTTTTACCGATATAATTGGGGAGCTTAGGCGAGTCACATGGCCGAGTCGAGAAGAAACAATGCGTTTGTCTATAATGGTTATAGCTGTAGCTGCCGCCATTGGAGCATTTCTGGGTGTGATTGATATTGGTTTTGGAAGACTCTTTTCGGTAATACTTGGATAGCAATTATGGTTGATTTGACTAATAATCCAGATGATCAGTGGTATATAGTGCATACCTATTCAGGTCAAGAGGAACGTGTAAAACGAAATCTTGAGATCCGAATTTCCACAATGGATATTTCTGATAGAATACTTGAAGTTTTGGTTCCCACTCAAGATGAAGTTGAGATAAAAGAAGGCCAGCGTAAGCGGATTGCTAGAACAGTGTTTCCAGGTTATGTTTTGGTTAAAATGATGATGGATGATGAATGTTGGCATGTCGTCAGAAATACACCGGGTGTTACCGGTTTTGTTTCTGCTGAAGATGAAACGGCTATGCGGTCTAGGCCTGTGCCGCTTACTCCTGCTGAAGTAGAAAAAATTCTGGATTATAATAACGCCGATGAACAACCCAAAATGTCCGTTGCATATTCTGTCGGTCAGACGGTGCGGATTAATGATGGTCCATTTCTTGATTTTATGGGTATTATTGAAGAAGTCTATGCAGATCAATCAAAAGTTAAAGTACTTGTCTCGTTTTTTGGGCGTGAAACACCTGTTGAATTAGACTTTGTTCAAGTGGAAAGGATTTAATACGAAAAGTGGCTAAGAAAGTAGTATCTACGATCAAACTCCAGATAGAAGCAGGGAAAGCAACTCCTGCGCCTCCTGTTGGACCAATTTTGGGTCAACATGGAATTAATATAATGGGTTTTGTGAAAGAATATAATGAACGAACATCGTCACAAATGGGAACAATAGCTCCTGTTGAGATTACTGTATATCATGACAATTCATTTACATTTATAGTTAAGCCTCCACCGGCTTCGGAGCTTCTTAGAAAGGCTGCAGGTATTGATACAGGAAGTGGACAACCAAATCTTCAAAAAGTAGGAACAATATCTAAAGATAAAGTAAAAGAAATTGCCGAGATTAAAATGGATGATCTGAATGCCTCAGATATTGACGGGGCAATGAAGATTATTGCTGGAACAGCCCGTAGTATGGGTATAGATATAGAGGAGTAGTCCACTTATGGTAAAGCATGGAAAAAGATATAACTCGGCTCTAGAAACAATTGATGAGACAAAATCTTATTCACCAGTAGACGCAATTTCAATTACAAAAAATTCTGCTACAGCGAAATTTGATGAAACTATTGAACTTCACTTGAGAACTGGAGCGGATCCTAGGCATGCAGATCAAATGATTAGGGGTGTTGCTACACTTCCTCATGGTACAGGCAAAGAAATTCGTGTTTTAGTGTTTGCCGAGGGGGATACTATTAACGTTGCTGAGAAGGCAGGCGCTGATTTTGTAGGAGATGATGAAGTCATTAAAAAGATCGAAGGTGGTTGGACTGAATTTGATGTTTCAATTGCTACGCCTGAAATGATGGGTAAGGTTGGCAGGTTAGGAAGAGTGCTCGGCAGAAAGGGCTTAATGCCTAATCCTAGGACTGGTACTGTAGTGCCTTCAGATGACATCCCTCGTGCAATTACTGAGGCCAAAAAAGGTCGTGTTGAGTATAGACTTGATAGGTCATCATTGATTCATCTTCCAATTGGTAAGGCTAGTTTTGCAGAGGAACAACTTTTAGACAATTTGTCCTCTGTAATGGATGCAATAGTTCAGGCAAGACCTGCGGGTCTTAAAGGACAGTATATAAGATCTAGTTTTATTAAAAGTACAATGGGACCTAGTGTTAGGATAAATGTTGCAGAATTGACTGAACTTGAAGTAGAATAATATAGTTAACCGCAGACAGTGGGCCCTATTTTAGGTTAAAGTGTAAACGCCTGCCGAGGTAATGCTTTCTAATATTAAAGCTTTAATCCCGAGTCTGTGATTCGGGTTTTTTTTTGGAGTTAAAATGCCTACAGATAAAAAAATTAATGATGTTGAGAAAATGGCTGAATGGATGTCTCAATATGAGATGCTTGTATCCACTGATTACACTTCAATGTCTGCTAATGATATGAACCAGATGCGCAAAGCATTTCGTCAAAATTCAGTACAATATACAATAATAAAGAATACCCTTGCTAGATTGGCTGCGGAAAAATCTGGTAAGCCAAAAATTCAGGAAATCGTTGAAGGTCCTACTGGTATAGCTTATGGAAGCGGGGATCCTGTTTCTATAGCTAAAACGGTTACTGAGTTTATTTCTACGTCTAGATTACCCTTAAAGATAAGAGGGGGTATTATGGATGATACTTTATTGACAATTGACGAGTTAGAGAAATTAGCCACATTGCCGTCAAAGGATCAGCTAATAGCGAATTTTGCACGTCAGATTCAATTACCTGTTTCACGATTGGTTCAGGTTCTAAATAATCCTATTGTCGGATTAGCAACAGTTCTAAACAATAGAATGCAACAATTAAATACTCAAAATTAATCAATACTAGTTAATAAAATAAGGAGTAAACAATGGCCCTTTCTAAAGAAGAAATTATCGAAGCGATTAAAGAGATGTCAGTCCTAGATATGGCTGATTTAGTAAAAGCATTGGAAGATGAATTTGGTGTGAGTGCTGCGCCTGTTGCTGTTGCAGCCGCTCCAGGAGCTGCTGCAGGATCGGAAGCATCTCCTCAAGACGATGAACAGAGTGAATTCAATATAGTGTTGAAGGAAGTTGGTTCTAATAAAATCAATGTAATCAAGGCTGTAAGAGAAGTTACCAGTCTAGGTCTTCGCGAAGCTAAGGAATTAGTTGAAAGTGCTCCAACAAATGTGAAAGAGGGTGTTAGTAAAGACGATGCCGATGACACAAAGTCCAAACTTGAAGAAGCTGGAGCAGTAGTTTCTGTAGAATAATTATTCTTTGTTTATTAAATAGGGGATAGTCTGAGGTCCTTCAGGTAGTACACATAGTTTTGCAGTATTAGGAAGATTTTTAAGAATTTCTTGTATTGTTTCTGAAATATCTGATATAGGTTCCATAAATGCAGTTTCTATTTGTTCATTAGACAGAAAATCTGATTTAAATTTTATGCTTGAATTGGTTTGAATTTGCGCTTGAATTTGTGCTTGCCATTGATCATGTTTTTTGTGTTTTGGATTTGATATTTGTTCAAGTAGTTCACTTGGGTTTGATGCTGAAGAAAGAATGTTTTTGTATTCTCCATGTTTTGGTATTCCATCAGAACATTCTGATGCACATATGATAGTCCCTCCTTTTTTTACTATTTGATATGCTGCAGAAATACCTTTGATAGATTGATACATATTTAAGTCTAGAGGATATCCACTGTTGGTAGTAACGACAACATCGAAAGGCTCTTGAAGGGGTTTCATTGAAACTCGCTTAATTACATTTATTGCAGCATTATGTACTTTAAATAAATTTCCTGCGTAGCAGCAAGTTATTTCGTTGTTTCTATTTAAAGTGACGTCAATTGCAAATGTAACTGGGTTTTTTGTAGCGATCTCACGTATTGAGTCATGTATTGGGTTGCCGATAGTGATTCCCCAACGTGCATTTTCATTGGCAATCATCTGATAGTCATGTAGGGCCATAATTGTTTTAAATCCTGCTAATCCAGGGGCCACCATTTTAGGCCCTCCACTAAATCCTGCAAAAAAGTGAGGCTCCACAAATCCCAGGGTAATTTTTACATCTTGATCTATCCACGTTTTGTTTAATTCTATTGGGATACCATTTTCGGTAAATCCTGTGTTGACTAAATTCTCATTGTCGAATGCGTCATGGTTTGATAATTTAAAATTATCTACGATTTCTGAGCCTAACATGTTGACTAATTCATCCTTTGTATTAGCCCTGTGGGTTCCAGTCGCAATGAATATAGTAATGTCTTCTTTGGGGATATGTTTTAGTTCGTTGAGGAGTATAGGAAGAATCAATTTTGAAGGGATTGGTCTGGTAATGTCACAGACTGAAATACCAACTTTTTGTCCAAGTTTGGCTAATGATTTTAAAGGTTTTGAATCAATTGGGTTTCGGATTGCATTTTGAATCGCCCCCTTAGGGTCTGGTAAAGAATTTACAAATGTAGGCTCAATTACCGTCGTTTGTTTGGGGGGACATTTGATAATTAATCCTGTTTTTCCATATGATAACCTTACATCCATTAACGAGAAATCCTTATCAACTAGTCAATAATGTTTCACACAGATTTGCAGAATCTATTAGGTCAGGAATGACTACATATTCCCTTTTGGTATGCATGTTGTGATCTGCCATTCCGACTACTACAGCACTGATTCCATTTAATCTGAATACATTGCCGTCGGTTCCGCCTCCTGAGGGCTGCATTTCTGGCTCAAGTCCCATTGATATAAGCGCAGATTTGACCAGGTTTGTAGATTTGTCTTCATCAGTAAGGGTGTATGTCTGAAATTTAATTTGTAGTTCATTGTTGATGACTGCATCAGGATAGATTTTTAGGATTTCTTTTATGGTTTCGTTGATTTGAAGTTTTAGATTGTCTACAGTTTCTGTGCTCCTACTTCTGAATTCTCCCTGAATAGAAACTTTTTCAGCAACTGTATTTCTAGTACTTCCTCCTTCGATTTTTCCTACATTGAAGGTTGTTTCTTCATCTAGTCTGCCTTGAGGTAATTTAGATATTAAATCTGCAGAAATTTTGATTGCAGATATCCCTTTTTCAGGCTCTACTCCTGCATGTGCACTTCGTCCAATAATTTCAATATCAAAACTAAAATTTGTTGGAGATGCCGAAGTGATTTGGCTTGATGGTCCTTCTCCGTCAAATACAATTGCAGTATCGCTCTTTAACATTGTGAAATTCAGGTTATGCGCGCCAATCAATCCTAGTTCTTCTTCTCTTGTAAATGCTACCTCTATGCTACGGTGTGACATGTTATCTTCTGTTATTGATTCTAATGCTTCCAATATTGCTGCAACACCTGCTTTACAATCTCCTCCCAATATTGTCGAGCCATCGGAGACAATTCTGTCACCTTTAATAATTGGTTTTATTCCTCTTCCAGGTTCGACAGTGTCTAAATGAGCAGACAACAATATTGGATTTTCCCCACCATCATTGGCTATGACATTACCATAATCGTCTCTGAAAACACTTAATCCAAATTTTTCAAGTTTCGATATAACGTATTGTGCCATAGCCTCTTCTTCACCAGATGGGCTATCGATTTGAACAATTTCAGTGAAAGTTTTGATTAATCTATCTCTGCTGATCATAATTACTCCAAATTTTGTTGACTAGGCAATGATATTCTAACAGTTCGACTGTTAAGGAGAAATAGTATCAAATTTTCTGTGTACAAATACAAATAATTCCCAATATCAGTATAGAATTTGAATTTTTAGTCTTAGAGTTGATTAAATGTCTCTTATATTTCTAATGAAAATTCTAATTCAATAATTTTGACAAAACCTTTGGAAGCATTAACATATGTTTACAGTCACAAAATCTAAAATTTTGAACGTATAGGAGGATATAATGGATGATTCTAAATTGGGGGATGTCGGAACAGAATTTATGTTTGAAAATGATTTGATTAGAGTTTGGAATCTTGAGCTATCTCCTGGTGAATCGAGTGATTGGCATAGACACAATACTAATTATTGTTTTGTTGTTACTCGTTCAGGTTCCTTGAAAGCAGAACATGAAAGTGGGGAAGTTTCAACTTCACCACTATCTGTGGGGCAGGTAGTTATGGGAAAAAAGGGGGCACTTCACCGTGTAACGAATGTTGGGGAAGAAATTTATAGCAATATTGTCATAGAGATTAAGTAAAAGGTAGTACTTCTCATGGATATTTTAATTATGGGTGCTGGGGCAGTAGGGGGATGTTTGGGAGGCTTATTAGCTCAATCAGGACAAAATGTAACTTTGGTTGCGCGTGGTGAAAACTTGGAATCAATACGTAAAAATGGCCTGCTGCTAAAACACGGAGAGGAGGATATGGATAGATTACATTTATTTGCTACTGATAACTCTGAAGAACTCGGTACAGTAGATCTGGTGTTATTTTGTGTTAAAGCCTATCAAACTGATCAAGCAATGGAGATAATGACTAGCGCTGTTTCTGCAAATACCACCATTATTACTTTACAAAATGGAATTGGCAGTCAACAAAAACTTGTTGAAAAATTTGGAGATAGAAAAGTCTTACAAGGTGTAATTTATGTTGAAGCTGAACAGTTGTCTCCCGGAGTTGTGACTTTTCACGGAGATCATCCAAAAATAATTTTTGGCGGTGAGAATGAAGTGGATTCTTCAAGAATGATATCAATTGAGAAGATATTGACTCACTCAAAAATCAATGCTTCTATATCGAATGATATTCAGCGAGATGCATGGCACAAATTAATTTTTATTTCAGCTTTGAGCGGACTTACTTGTGTTACAAGGGGGACATTTGATGAGGTTATGGCTAATTTAAATACTTCACATTTGGTATCTAAAGTATTAGAAGAAGCTGCCTTGGTTGCACGTAATCTTGGAGTGAATATCAATCCATCTATTGTTCAGGAAACATTGGAAGAGCTGACGGCAAATAGGAAGAATTTAGTATCATCAATGTATGCGGATCTGCAAAATGGAAAACCTTTAGAAATTGATGTGATTACTGGCGCAATTTCTAATGCCGCAAAAGAAATTAATGTTGATACCCCAATTAACGATTTTATTTTCAGTTGCTTATCGATTCATGATCAACGTGCAAGAGGAAGTTATTTTTCCTAGAATTGAGAGATATTAAATGAGTTATTTTATAGATTCACAAAAGATAGAATCATTTGAGATTTCTCCTGGAGTTTCATTGAAAACTGCTTGGGGAGAAAATGTAATGATGAGTATAGTAACCATTTCACCTGGAGCGAAAATGGAAGCTCATTCTCATGAAAATGAGCAGGCGGGAATAGTATTGGAAGGTGAATTTTTGTTTACCATTGGTGAGGAAACAAGAATGATACAAGAAGGAGAAATGTATATAATTCCTTCGAATGTCCAACATAGTTTGATCGCCACAGATCAAAGAGCGCTTGCACTAGATATTTTCAGTCCACCTCGGACTGATTATAAGAAGTGATTGAGTAACGGATTGTGTTTTGGATCAAGTAGTAAAAAATGGGCTTGTATTTTTTACAAGCCCATTTAAATAATTTTATGCACCAAATCTTATATCAGCATTGGGGTCGCTATAGTCAACCCCTTTAGTAGCCCAAAAGATTTTCGCAATTTCGTCAACTGAATCTACTAATTGTTTTGCTGATTCAGAACTAACGGTTTGTTTGTTAGCGCCAGCAAGCTTGTTAGCATTCCATACTAATTCATGAAGATTAGGATATTGATCAAGATGTTCAGGTTTGAAATAGTCAGCCCATAGTGTATTTAGCTCGCTTTTGACTAGCTGAGCATGCTCTTCTTTAACAGCAACATATCGAGCGACTGAATTTGGTACTGCAATATCAGTAGGTGGAAGATCAACAGCTTCTAGCCTGACTGCCATTTTTAGAACAGTTTGTGCAGCGATTTTGGCCGAAATAGGATCATAAATCCCACACGGAACGTCACAATGTGCACTGACTGTTTCGATCTTGATTGAGTGTAAAAGTTTTGAAAAAAGATTCATATCATTCCCCTAAAAAGTATTTCTAGAATTGAAGATACTAAAACATTACCTAATGCGCAAGGTCGATCTAATGATTAGATAAGCAATAAATTGGTATGATAGATTCGATATGCGAACGCTAGATATTTTGATTAATGTGAAGTTTCTTTAATAGTTGGTTTAATATTTAATGCGGATTGGTAATTTAGAAATATATAGAGTAGAAGGGCACAGTATGTTTCCTTCATACAAAGAAGGCGAGTTAATTTTAGTTTTAAATTCTCAGGACATTCAACCAGCTTCTGGAGCCGTGGTTATTGTACGTAGAATTAACGGTCAATTAAGGAAAGTTATTAAGAGAGTAATAGGGATTCCAAATGACATTGTGCGAATAAAAAGTAGAGACTTATTCATTAATGACAAATTAATTTCATCTGGTACTTCCAGAGGGATAGCGAATCATTATGAAGGTTCATGGAAATTGAATCAAGACGAATACTTTGTCATTGGTGATAATTTAATCCAAAGTACAGATAGCAGGGATTTTGGACCTATAAAATCTGATGAGATTCTTAGCAAAGTAATTCTAAAAATTTGGTCAAAGAGGATTTCACGATTTTTTAAGAATATTTTTCATTGAGTAATTTAATTATTTCTTTTGAGTGGTAGGAAATTATCAAATCTGATCCTGACCGTTTGATCGAAGTAAGTAGTTCCTTCATTACGTTTGGCCCATTAATCCAATTGTTTTGAGATGCGGCTTTTAGCATTGAATATTCACCGCTGGTATTAAAGGCTGCAATTGGTAAATCAAATGTATTCCTAACCTTTGCAATTACATCCAGAAAGGCTAGGGCGGGTTTGATCATTACTATGTCGGCTCCTTCTTCAATGTCTTGAGAAATTTCCAACATCGCTTCTCTTATATTCCCGGGATCCATTTGATAGCTTTTTCTGTCTCCAAATTTAGGTTCCGATTCTGCGGCGACTCTGAAGGGTCCATAAAATGATGATGCATACTTCGCTGAATAACTCATTATAGGAGTTGAATGCATATTAGCATTATCCAAAGCTGACCTGATCGATTTTACTTGCCCATCCATCATTGCTGAGGGTGCGATTATGTCTGAACCTACAGCTGCATGTGATAAAGCCATTTCTGAAAGTAGACTCAGAGTTTTATCATTATCTACTGTGAAGTTTTCTAATACTCCACAGTGTCCATGGTCAGTATATTCACACAAACATATATCAGAAATAATTATCAATTGTTGCGAAACAGATCTAATTTTTTTGATAGCTTGTTGGATGATTCCGTTATCTGAATAAGCGTCGGTTCCTAATTCATCTTTGACTGACGGGATTCCAAAAAGCAAAACACCTTTTATTCCAATTTCTAAGAGTTCGGTGATTTCTTCTTCTAGTAAATCCACTGAAAATTGGAAAATCCCAGGCATTGGAGAAATTTCACGTTTGATATTTTTACCATGAGTAATAAATATAGGGAAAATGAAATCATCAGGAGATAATTGGGTTTCTCTTACAAGGTCCCTTAATGAACTTGAGCCTCTAAGTCTACGTAATCTTTTATTTGGGAACATGCCATATCCTAAGTGTTCTAAAAGTAATCATTGATAGCTTGTATTAAGCCTTCAATGTTATGTTTACTGGCTATTATATCTGGTGTAATACCATATTCAACACATGCTTTTGCAGTTATTGGACCAATACAGGCTACAACAGAAGAATTTATAAATGTAATATCACCATCTAGGATCTCGAATAATCCTTTAACTGTGGACCCACTAGTGAAGGTGATTATATCAATTCCTTTTTTTAAATTCATATTAATTTCTGAAGTAGACTTTTTGGGTGTTATTGTCTTATATATTGCAATTGTTTCTACATTGAATCCTTTAGAAGTTAAACTGTCGTTAAGCGTGTTTCTTGCATTTGCAGAAATGGGAATTAATATTTTTGCATTATTTTTAGATTGTTCAGAAATTGACTCAGCTAATTCTTCCGCAATGTATGGTTGAGGTTGTATTGAAGGAGTTAATTTAGCATCTATTATAGCTTGAGCGGTTGCACTACCTATTACTGCAATTTTGATATCAGATAGTAGATGTTCAGGATCCATTCCTAAAGATTTGATTTGAGATAAAACGATTTCAACTGAATTTACACTAGTAAAAACTATCCATGAATATTGATTTATTTTGTTTAGTGCTTCAATTAATTTCGAATAATTTGATAGTGATTGAATTTGTATTGTAGGAATGGCAATTGGAGATGCGTTAAGCTTCTCCAAACCATCGATCAATTTTTTTGATTGATGCTCGGCTCTTGTAATTAGGATTTTTTTCCCTTTGATATTAGAAGGAGAAAACCATGAAATTGTACTTTCAAGATTGACAACCTTTCCAAAAATAGCTATGGCGGGAGATTTGATTTTAAAATTATCTGCTTTGTTAGAAATGGTTTCTAAATTTCCTATAATTGATTTTTGAGTAGGTAAAGTTCCATCAGATATTATTGCTGCTGGTGTATTTGGGTCCATTCCTTCCTGGATCAGTGTATTAGTGATTGAACGAAGATTTTTCCTTCCCATTAATACCACAATTGTAGCTTTTCCATTAGCTGTTAATTTCCAATCAATTTGAGAAGTATTTTTTTCGGGATCTTCGTTTCCAGTAATCACAATAAATTGAGATGCATGTTTTCGGTGTGTAATAGGAATTCCTGCATAAGCCGGTACTGCAATTGAAGATGAAATGCCTGGTATGATTTCGAAGTCAATGTTTTTTAATGCTAAAGCCTCAGCTTCTTCTCCACCTCTTCCGAAAACAAAAGGATCCCCTCCTTTTAATCTAACAACTACTCTTCTCGATTCGGCTTTAGAAATTAACAAATTGTTGATATTTTCTTGTCTTCTAGGAACTTTACCCAACGATGTTACGCTTATTAGTTCAACATTTTTATTACACTCTTCTAATAATGCGTTGTTTGCTAATGAGTCAAAAATTACGACATCTGCTTTTTGCAATATTCTTAGACCCTTAACAGTAATTAATCCAGGGTCTCCTGGGCCTGCGCCAATTAGGTATACTTTCCCATGTATAGGCATTGTTATCTCTTGTACTTTTGAATATTTGCACCTTGATTTAGTAGTGAGTCAAGTGCAATTTTCCCGGCTTGTTCGGGCGTGTTAATATTACATGAAATTTTTGATCGAAATAATTCCACAGAATTTTCTGAAGCCATCATCACCTGCATTTGAACCCTATCTTTAACGACTTCAGCAAAAGCAGCGTGGGGGGTTGAGCAATTTGAACCAATTTCAGTCACAAAACTTCGCTCAGCAGTTAAAGCAATTAAACTATCTTGATGAGTAATTTGAGAGAGGATTTCTGAAAGCATTAGATTGTCCTTTTGTGTCTCAATTACTAGTGAACCTTGACCAATATCGGGAGTGCATAAGCTAGGTGACAAAAAATGATCAATCTTGTCTTGGATACCTAGTCTTATTAGCCCAGATGCTGCAAGAATTACTCCATCGTAGTCAGGAGAATTCATGGCTTTATCAATTCGTGTTCCTACATTTCCTCTAATAGGAACGATTTCTATATCGGGTCTTATGTGTTGTATTTGTATTTTTCGTCGGAGGCTACTTGTTCCTAATCTAGTGCCTGAAGGAAGTTGGTCTAATGGGAGCTTCGATTTTGTAATTAAAACATCCCTTGGATCGGAACGTTTTGGAACTCCTGCGATAATCAATTCACTTCCTGCAACTACAGGCAAATCTTTGGCAGAATGCAATGCACAATCAATCTTTTTGGTTAAAACTGCTTCAGAAATATCAGAGGAGAACATGCCTCGATTCATTGAGTCTAGAGGTGCATTTTTGTTTTGATCTCCTCTAGTTTCCGACTTGACTATTATGAAATCAATATGCGGATACTTTGCTTTGAGAAGATTTAGTACTTCATCAGTTTGTTTCAACGATAAGGGACTAGATCTAGTCCCTAAATATACTTTTGATGGGTAGTCCATTGATTACTTCCATTTAGGAGAATTTTTCTTTAATGCCACCGCAATTTCAATTTTAGACTCATATTTTTTACAAATGTTATTGGAACATTCGCAATCGATTCCTTCTAACAAATCATTTAATAATACTTTCCTAGCTATCTCATACTTGCCATCATTAATATAATTTACTAATTCATCAGTAATAGAAGCTTGCCAGTGGTCATTGTAAAGTTTTATTCCTTTGGAGCGTATTTCGTTTCTGACATCAGCCAACAATGGAGCTAAAACTGCGTAATTCATTACTGGATGAGAAGACTCTACAGGATTTCCTGTAAGTATTTCTCGAAATTTTCTTGCTAATGCAGGGCTTGCTCCACTTGTAGAGAAAGCCGCCGTAACGTCTCCTTTATTTATTATTGCAGGAGTAATAAATGAACATTGATGGGTTACATCTACAACATTTAGCAAAACATTACGCTTTTTGGATTCATCATATACTTTTTGGTTTAATGACTCATTTGAAGTGTCTGCAACTATTGCAAGGAATGTGTCATTAAGGTCTTCAGGGATAAATTCACGATTAGACCATTTCACAATTTTCTTTTGCCATAATAATTTAACTTTTTCAGGAATTTGAGTGCTAACAATTTCAATTTCTGCATTGTATTCAAGAAGAATTTCCACTTTTTCCAGGCAAAATTCACCTCCACCTATTATTAAGGTTTTGCGTCCCTTTAAGTCTAGGAAAACTGGATAATATTGTGGCAATTTCACACCATGCCTTAGATAAACAACCTACAATAAGTATTATATACTGTTCTTGTTAAGTTGTGACATAGATTAGATCTGCATTTAAGTGATTAATTGTTATATGAACCTTTTCGAGTCTAAAAACACATTGTTTGAAAAATTACAAATTGACATTAATAACAAAAAATTAATTAATGCGATGCATAGTGTTCCTAGAGAAAAATTTGTAATGCCAGAAGATTTTTCGAAGTCTTATGATGATGTGGCACTCTCCATTGAATTTAATCAGTCAATTTCTCAACCTTCTATTATTGCTATTATGCTTGATAGTTTGAATATTTCTAAATTTGAAAACGTTTTGGAAATTGGCACTGGTAGTGGATACCAAGCAGCGATATTAAGTAATTTAAGTGACAAAGTCACCACAACTGAATGTGTTACAGGTTTGTATAATATTGCTCAGGAGCGTTTGATAGAATTGGGTTTTTCCACTACGTCAGTAGTAAATGTTGAAGTCGGTGAATGGGGTTCTGAGTTGAATGCTCCTTATGATGCAATTGTAGTATCAGCCGCATGCCCATCAATACCAAAGAAACTCATTAATCAATTGAGTAAATTTGGAAGAATGGTTGTTCCTGTTGGAGGACCATCCGGTCAAGAACTAATTTTAATTCACAAATCCCCTAGTGGGATGGCAGTGCAAACTATCGCTAATTGTAAATTTGTTCCGTTGAAATTTAATGCGAACATGTTTTAGTTATTTCAAACTCTTGTTTGATGGATGAACTGAATATATAATCAATTTACGATTTTTATTTAGGCTTAAAATGGATTATGAAACAGTTATAGGCCTTGAGATTCATGCTCAGTTGCTTACAAAAAGCAAGATGTTTTGTAGCTGTGCTGCTGATTATCAAGATTCTAGACCCAATACATTCGTATGTCCCATATGTATGGGTATGCCAGGTGTGATGCCAAAAATAAATCGTCTAGCAGTTGAACACGTAGTTAAAACTGGCTTGGCATTAAATTGTAATATTTCGGAATATTCCAAGTTTGATCGTAAAAACTACCATTATCCTGATCTTTTGAAAGCGTATCAAATATCTCAGTTCGATTTGCCATTGGCATTAAATGGCAAATTGTCTGTTGAGACTGATGAAGGACAAGAAAAACTTATAAATATTAATAGAATTCATTTGGAAGAGGATACCGCAAAATTAATGCATAGACGTGATTCTCAGGGGAATGGGTATACGTTAATGGATATGAACCGTGCTGGGATTCCTTTAATGGAAATTGTTTCAGAACCTGAAATGAATAGTCCATTTGAAGCTAGGAGCTATTTGCAGAGAGTTCACCAAATTGTAAGGTATGTTGAAACTAGTTCAGCCAATATGGAAGAAGGCAATTTCAGATGTGATGCCAATATTAGTCTACGTCCAATTGGAGAGATTCATCTTGGTACAAAGGTTGAAATTAAGAATATGAATAGCTTTCGTTCTGTTTTTAATGCTCTAGTCTATGAGCAACTCAGGCAAGCAAAATTGTTGGATGCTGGTGAAAAAATTGAACAGGAAACTCGTGGTTGGAATGAAGAAAAACAAACTACATTTTCCCAAAGGAGCAAAGAATTTGCTCATGACTATAGATATTTTCCGGAACCTGATTTGTTACCGGTTGCCCTTAGCAAAAATCAGATTTCAGACTTGCGAGCACTAATACCAGAATTACCATCTGAAAGAGTTAATCGTTATATAGATTTGTATGATTTAGAAATGGATACCGCCCTTTTGATTACTTCGGAAAAGGCTACATCTGATTTTTTTGACGCTTCAGTAGATCTTTTAGACAATAATTCTAAGGTTGATAAAAGCCTAGTCAAACAGTTGTCAAATTGGATTATTACTAATTTGTTTAGCCTTATGAATAGTGAAGGGAAGGTCATTAGTGAAATACTTGTTCAGCCTTCTCATCTTGTTGAGTTGATTACACTTATTAATGATGGATCGTTAAGCAATAATATGGCTACTGACGTCTTTAAAATGGTTTATGAAACTGGTCGTGACCCTGCCGAAATAGTTAAAGAGCAAGGGTTGGTTCAAATATCGGACAATACAATCTTAGAAGATGCAGTGTCAAGAATAATTGATGAAAACCCAAAATCTGTAAGTGATTATTTTCAGGGTAAAGAAGCAGTAGTGGGATTTTTTATTGGTCAGATAATGAGGGAAACTAAAGGTACTGCTAATCCAAAAATTGCTAGAGAAATAGTCATTTCCCATCTTGAGGCAATTCGATAGTTGATATAAACTCTAGTTATGGAAGTGTAGAGGTAGATGGATAATTTAATTGTAATAATTCAAAGTTTCATTTCTATTTTATTAGTAGTATTGATTTTACTCCAAGTGAGAGGTGCAGGTGGGGGTGGTTTGTTTGGTGGTGGAGATGGTGGATTTAGGACGAGGCGTGGAATGGAGCAAATTTTATTTCGCTTTACGATAGTCTTGGCGGTTATATTTGTAGCGATTTCAATTGTGAGTGCAACTAACAGAATTTGATTTTGTTACTACCGTAATATAGTATCTCATCAATGATTTTGGTTTACATTTATTCCTATTAGGGAGTCGTTATGAATAGCTCTGATGTGAAGTTGATTGAACATTTACTTAGACGAGCATCATTTGGCTCTACTAGGGATGAGGCCGATCGATATGTATCTATGGGTTATCAAGCCGCTGTAGATTTTTTAATAGATTCAGAAGATGATTCTTGGGTTGGCGAGTTTATGGTCAGAAGGTTTGATCATGAAGCCTCTGGGATGATTAATTATCCGGGATCCGCAAGAATTTGGTTGTATAGAATGATTACCACCAATTCTCCTTTAAGAGAAAAGATGACTTTGTTTTGGCATCAGCTTTTTGCTACAGGTGATGATAAAGTTATTAATGGTCGAGTATTGCATGAACAAATCCAGATGTTTAGAGCGCATTCTATGGGAAAACTTGATCGTCTTCTGCTCGAGCTTGCAAAGGACCCAGCTATGATTGTTTGGTTGGATAATCAAGATAATCATAAAGGAGCAATTAATGAGAATTGGGGTCGCGAGCTTTTAGAGTTGTTCTCGATGGGTGTTGGGAATTATACAGAGGATGATATAAAAGAATGTGCCAGAGCCTTCACAGGATGGACAATTGGTAATACAGAATACATGATGGCCCGGTCTAAAAAAGATTCAGACTGGCCTTATGGACGGATAAATTATTTCTTTGATTATAGAGAAGATGATCATGATGGTGGCGTCAAAGAGTTTTTAGGTCATTCCGGGGAATTTAATGGGGAAGAAATTATCAATATAATTTGTGAGCAGGAGTCTACAGCAAGATTTATCGCTCGGCATTTATATAATTTTTTTGTTTCTGATGAGCCTCCAGTACCATCATGGCCGTATGTTCCTCCGAAAGATCCAGAGGCTATTCAGATTTTGGTAGATGCGTATTTTGAAGGTTCCTATGATATAAAACATATGCTAAGGGTGCTATTTAATTCAGATTTTTTCAAAGATGAGAAAATTCGTTATCAGAAAATAAAAAGTCCAACAGAATTAGTTGCTGGAACGCTCAGGATGACAGAAGAATTTGATCGACCAAGATACGAGATGGTTATGCGGAACGTTCAAATGGGCTGGATGGGTCAATTCTTGAACAATCCTTTTACTGTTGAAGGTTGGCATCAAGGACTTGAGTGGATTGATAGCGGTACTCTGGTAGAGAGATTGAATTTCTTGTCGGAACAATTTGGAGATATCGAGAAACCAGGTGTTAGTAAAATGGTAGATAAATTGTTTGAAGCATCCGTTGATTATTCTGCTAGTGATTTAGTAGAAAAATGTTTGAATGAATTAGGTGGTCTTGAAGTTTCTACTGATACAGAAGAAATTTTGGTTGAATTTGCTGGTGAATGTTTAGGTCAGAAAGAAAAATTCCCACAATTAATTCGTCTTGCAGCAGTTTGCGATGAATTTCAAAGAACTTGATTGGTTTGGTTTATTAAAGATTTAGAAATGTGGATTTGAGACATTACAACTCTTTTTATGAAATACAGTTTAACTTTGGGAATTTTGGCTATGAGGGGCAGGGGTTTTGAGTATCCTACTGACTTAGTACCTGCCAAAAACGGGAAAATATATGTCGCAAATCGATCTAGGGCTCCCGCATTGACTTCTGGTCAAGGAGGAATCAGAGTCACTGTATTGGACCTAAATAGCGAATTTTATGGGACATTTGGATTTTCAGAAATTTCCGATGAAAATCTTTTTTCTCCTACTTGTTTAACTGAAGATAACTTTGGTTCAATTTACATTACTGATGATTTCGTTCATCAGGTAAAAAAATTTGATAGTGATGGGAATTTTATTTCTGCTTGGGGACAATATGGCTCTGGGATAGGGCAATTTGACGGACCTTCAGGTATAGCAGTGGATAAGCAAAATAATATTTATATTTCAGATACTCACAACCATAGGATTCAAAAGTATTCCAGTGAAGGGGATTTAATTGAATCTTTTGGATCATATGGTTCAAATCCAGGACAATTTAATCTTCCTTGGGGAATAGGAATCTCTCACATCGGTGAAATATATGTAGCAGACTGGGCAAATGATAGAATACAACGATTTTCTTCAGAAGGTGAATATATGTCTACTGTTGGATCTTCGGGAAGAGGAGAAGGGCAGTTACTAAGACCATCTGGTGTGACGGTAGACGAATTTGGTTATTTCTATGTAGCTGATTGGGGTAATGAAAGAGTGCAAATTTTTGACAACCATGGTGATTTCCTCCAATTGCTGAGAGGTGAAGCTACATTGTCTAAATGGGCTCAGAGTTTTATGGAAAGTAATGTTGACGAAAGAGATACCAGAAAAAATGCAAATTTAGAACCCGTGGCGGGAATAGATTTTTCTGACACAGGGGATCCTCATAGAGAATCCGCTTATGTTGAAAAACTCTTTTGGGGTCCAGTGTCTGTGAAATTGGATTCTGACGGCAGGCTATATGTAACTGACGGAAATCGACATAGAGTTCAAGTTTTTGAGAGGGTTGCTAACTAGATTACCTAGTTAGAGAATTTCCAGTCTGTACCATCGTTGTGATCTTCAATTAATACATTTAATTTTTCTAGGCCATCTCGGATTTTGTCTGCTGCATCAAATTGTTTTGATTTTCGCATGTCAGATCTAATTTCAATTAACAATTCAATAAAACCTTCATTTGAGTTGTCTGCTTGGATATTTTCGTGTTTTGTGAGAGACAATCCTAAAACTGATGCCAATATTTTTAATGTTGATTGTAGAGGTTCTAATGTGTTAGATATCGATTGATTACGGTTAATTTCTCTTGCTATATTAAATAAGACTGAGAGGGCTCTGGGAGTGTTTAGATCATCATCCATTGATGTATTGAATTGCTCTATATAAGAATCTGTATTGAACCTAACCTCTGCGGATCCTCGGGGTTCTAGTTGCGAAGCGTTGATCAATCTTTCTAATGCGCGTTCTTGTGAAAGTATATTGTTTTCAGAGTATGTGATTGGATCCCTGTAGTGAGATGTTAGGAAAAATAATCTTATTGCATCAGGAGAAAATTTTTTTAGTGCTTCGGAAATAGATATAATGTTGCCTACAGACTTACTCATTTTTTCTTGTCCGAGTCGAAGCATTCCATTGTGAATCCAAAATTTTGAGTAAGGTTTTTTATTAGAAAATGATTCAGATTGGGCTATTTCATTTTCATGATGGGGGAAAATTAAATCTTGACCACCACCGTGAATATCAATCATTTCTCCCAAATAAGTTGTTGCCATTGCGCTACACTCAATGTGCCAACCTGGTCTTCCATTACCCCAAGGGCTGTCCCATGAGGGATCAGTATCCACTATGGTTTTTTTCCATAGTGCAAAATCTCCAGGGTATTCTTTTCTTTCATCAATCTCTATTCTCGCACCTGCCAGCAAATCTTCAATTCTGCGATGGCTGAGTTTTCCATATTCAGTTGATTTTTTGACTCTGAAAAAAACATTCCCATCCACATTGTATGCATAGTTCTTATTTATCAAACCTTGAATCAAGTTAATTATTGAAGGGATTTCTAATGTGGCTCTGGGGTATATTGTCGCTCTTAAAATATTTAATTGATCCATTTCTTTCATATAGGAAGCAATGTTTTTTTCAGCGATCTCAATGACTGTATCTCCGGATTTTGACGCTGCTTGGATCATTTTGTCATCAACGTCGGTGAAGTTTTGAATATGAGTTACAGTGAATTTTTTGTATTCCAAATATCTTCTAAGAACATCAAAAACTATTGAGACCATTGCATGCCCAATATGTGCAGAAGCATATGGTGTGATTCCACAAACATACATTTTCACATCATTATTCGATGGTGAGAATGATTCTTTTGTCATAGAAAGGGTATTAAATAATTTCATTTTAAACCTTGAATTGTGGCTATAGACATTGCGGCTATTCCTTCTTTACGACCAGTAAAGCCTAATCGGTCTGAAGTTGTAGATTTTATATTCACTGACTTCGAATCAATTGATATTTCTTGTGCAATTATTTCTGACATCGATTCTGCATAAGGACTAATTGTAGGCTCCTCGGCGATTATTGTAGCATCCACATTAATTACTCGCCATTGTGCGGCATTTAATAATTTGTATGTTTTGTTTAACATTAAAGTACTTTTGATGTTTTTCAAATCAGGGTGGTTCTTTGGGAAATGTTGTCCAATATCTCCTAATCCTGATGCGCCTAACAAAGAATCTATGATTGAATGTATCAGCACATCACCATCAGAATGTCCTATCAATCCAGAGTGATGAGGGATTTGAACACCTCCTAGTATAAGTTTTGTATTAGGTGCGAGAGGATGAACATCAAAACCAATTCCCGATCGTTGTGTCATGATAATGTCCTGTTATTTGAGTCTTTTATAGAATCTAATATGTAGGATGCAACCTTAAGATCATTAGGAAATGTGATTTTGATGTTGTTTGTAGAGCCTGAAAATATTTTAACTTTCGTTCCCAAGGCTTCAATTAATGATGAGTCATCACTAAAATCAGATATGGGAGGTTTTTTGTGAGCTTGTTTAATAATATCAACTGAAAAAATTTGCGGAGTTTGAGCTGCCCAAATTTTTTCGCGCTGGATTGTGAGTTTTACACTAAGTCCACCATCTTCTGAAAGTTTTAGAGTGTCTGTCATTGGTATTGCTGCAGTAGCCGCTCCTGTTTCCTTAACAGCCTGAGTTGCATCAGAAATCATTTGATGAGTAATGAATGGTCTTGCAGCGTCATGTATTAGGACCCATCCTTCAGATTGTACAAACCGTAATCCTGCTCGAACTGAAGCTTGTCTGGAATTTCCTCCCACACATATTTTTTGAACTTTCTTGAAATTTCCATCATTGATTCTTTTTGTGTAGGAAAGAATTTTATCTTTGGGGACGACTACTATAATTGAATATATATTAGACGAAGAATTTAATGCTTCTAAACTATGAAACAATACAGGGATTTTACCTAAAGTTGAGAGAATTTTATCTTCTGCACCCATCCGATTACCTGAACCTCCAGCTAGGAGAAGTGCACAGGTTTTTAAAGGAGTAATATTGGGTTGGTTAGGGATTAACATGAGGTTATGGTTTGTCATATGATGTTGCAAACATCATACATCCAGTAGGAGTTTGCAATATTCTGGTGATTTTTACTTCAATACTTTTATTTAGAAATTGTTTTCCTGACTCTACAATCACCATAGTGCCGTCATTTAGATAACCTACTCCTTGATTTGGTTCTGTTCCTGTTTGAGTAATGGCTAATGTGATTTTATCACCATTTGACAGGATTGGTTTCAGTGCAAAAGCCATGTTATGGATGTTTAGTACATTTATTCCTCTAAGCTCGGCAACGCGTGTGAGATTATAGTCTGTTGTAATCAAAGTACACATCAGGTTCAGTGCAAGTTCTACTAATTTATTGTCTACATCTCCAGAGAGATTGGTTTCATTACTCTGAGATATTTTAATTTCATCTGAATTATTTGTCTGAAGTTGATCAAGGAGTTCTAATCCTTTTCTTCCACGATCTCGTTTTTGAATATTTGAAGAATCAGCAATACTTTGAAGTTCTTTTAAAATGAAGTTTGGAACTATGATCGATCCAGAAAAATATTTGTTCTTTAATAATTCACGAAATCTTCCATCTATTATTGCGCTTGTATCTATTAAATATTCATTGGATAGTTGATTCGATGAGGTGTTTTTAAACCATTGTTGGAAGATATCTCTATTAGGTGACATCATAATGACACCACCTACGTATGCTGAAAACAAGCTGATGAACAAAGGGAGCCCTACTCCTATCCATCCAGAGATTTGAATAAAAGGAAATGAAATGCCTAGCCCTAAAAAGAGTCCTACTAATATTCCAAGCGAAATAGATAATAGTTTTGATGTGTCAAATACTTGAGTATAAACAGTGATTCTGTTTGCAATTCTAAAGATTAGTATTGGACCAGATAATCCGCCTATTATGATTCCTAAAAAAGATAACCCTATCACTATAGGCAATTTATTTTCGGCGGACCAAACATCACTAATATATGCTCCTAATTGCCATCCTCCTGATGCAAAGATAGAAGCACTTAATATTGATATTATTATTTTGGTCATAAATTTTTGCCTAATTGACAAATATTGATTTGTTAAAAATGATCTTTCAAAATTTTGATGTAATTACGCCGCAAATCTATCATTTGTACCTAGATTTTTCAATATTCATTACATAAAGAACTCTCAAAAATGGCAAAGTTTTATTGCTCTTGTGATATCATTTCCAAAGAAATGAATACAAAAAATAACAAATCAGATAATCGTAATCTGAAATATTGGATGGTTGTAGAAACCCTCGAGAATTTCCACATTCTTAAAGATTCAGACTTTGAAGTTTTTGGATTTCAAGATAGGTTTGATCAAATGACTCAATCAATTAGAGTGAATGATAGGATTTTATTCTATTTGTCAGGTATTAAATCTTGGGCTGCAACCGCGACTATAAAAAGTGAAATATTTCATGATGACTCCCCTTTGTATGGATCTGAATCAGAAGGTGAGTTAAGGCCTAATCGTATTAAGTTGCAACCTAGGATGATTCTTAAAGACGAGGAATTTATTGATGCAAGTGTGATTGCTCCTAGGTTGGATTATTTAAAATTTTGGTACCCAGAAGATTGGCCATTAGCATTTATAGAACTGGTTCATTTGTTACCGTCGAGAGATTTTAGGTTGATTGAAAGTGAGATGAAAAGGATAATTATTAAGGATTCATCTCGAAGAAAGTACTCAAAGGAATCTTGATGTTATACATTTTGGAATTGTGTCAGTGTTTAATGTTAAAGTCGACGCTTTATAATAAAATTAATGACAACCCAATTTGGTTAATTAAATCTATCTCAATAGTAATGGTTTCTGCATTGGCAATTGTATCCACTGTGATTTTTGATCCATCAGAGAATATAAAGCAAATTTTAAATTCAGAGGGCACTTCTCACTCTTATTATGCGGCTCTTTGTTTTGTAAGTACATTCCTTGGTTGGGTCCTGTGGTCAATTATTACTCACTTTGTGGGAATAAGGCTATATTTTGTTAAGGAAAAAGAATTATCTAGAAAAGTCACATATCGACTGACATTACGTGCTACGGGATATGCTTATATTCCTGGGATTTTAGTTTTATTGTTGCTTTTACCATTTTCTATTCAATGGGAGCAAATGATTTGTATGTTTGTGTGGCTATGTGTATTAGCAATAGCAACTGTTGGGACAAGAACCTTGCACGAATGTGGGAATATTAGAGCATTAAATTCAACACTTCCAGGGTGGTTCATTGCCGGGGCAATCTTATTACTTTTTTTGTATCCTTGATTCATTTTAATTTCACAGGACAAATTTTTTTACTACATTACAAATTTTAGGTCCTAGAACATTAAAAATGTTATTTTGAAGTATTATTTCCATGGTTTGGATATTTTCATTTTTTAGTTCTGATATCTTTTCAACTATTTCTTTTAAATGCCTAGGTTCAGTCCATAAAGTTCTTTTAGATTTGAAAGGTTGGGGGTAACAATCTGTTTCAATCACCATAGAATTAAGAGGTAAATTCTTAACGGTTTTTTGTAATTCTTCGAGTCTTAGTAGTGGTTTTGCAATCGAGATATGGAATCCTAGGTCAATAGCAGATTTGGCAATTGAAAGATCACCTTGGAAATAATGCATTACTCCTCCTACTTCATATCCACGTTCCTCTTTTAGTAATCTGAAAGTTTCAGAGTGTGCATTCCTGCTATGGAAAACGATTGGTAAATTAAGTTCTCTAGCGATTCTGATTTGCTGTCTAAAAGCATCATATTGTATTTTTCTGTCAGGTGAATGGCTTTGGAAGTCCAAACCAATTTCACTCATGACCACAACTTTTTCATTAGACTTAGCAAAATCGTATAATTTGTTTATTTCTGAATCCGTCAGCGCATTTTCTACATCAGATGGATGGATACCAATTCCGGCAAAAATTGATGGGTAATTAATTGCTAAATCAATACATCTAGATGATGATTGAATATTAGTGCCGGCGGATATAATTGCGCCTACACCAGCTGCGTTAGCTCGGTTCAAAATGTTTGGGATTTCAGTTGGTTCATAATCTGCAAGATGAGCATGACAGTCTATTAACAAATTTTACTCCAAAAACGAAATGTAAATGTGCTACGATCAATAATGTTTTCTACTTTATGAAATATTAACTCATTTTGGTTATGTATTATATTAATAACAACAGTGTTCATAAAACTATCTATGTTCTTTTGTTAATCTGTTTGCTTGCATTGTTTTTATCATGTAATGATGTTCAGGAAACTGAGGAACATCATTTAGGCATAGTGTTAGACCAAGACCTAAAAAAAATTGTTGATTTAGCTCCTGAACAATCTATTCCAAAAGATAATAACAATAAATCAACCCATGCTGATGAATCTAGTGTGACTCCAGTTTCAAGAGTTGAAAATTCTATTAAGGAGAATTCAAAATTTGAAATTGATGATTCGTCTGTAAAACTTGTTTCCCCCACTGCGCTACCAAAGCCCATTGCCAAAAAAACTGAAAAAGTAGTTGGAGATATAGGCAATGTTCTACAAATCAATTATGGTGGAAAACTAAATTTGGCTACCAATTTTAATATTGAACATCAAGATGTACACATGGAATTTTCGCCTGCTTTAGCATTGTGGGGTCCTGGGATTGTATACAGTAGAATGATGAGATTCAACTCTGATGATGCCAGTAATATGTCTCCAGAATGTGATTTATGTGAATCATGGGAGATGGAAGATTTTTCTACTTTTGTGTTCACTTTGAGGGATGATGCAAAATGGCAAAATATTTTCCCATTAGTTGATCAACAAGTAACGACTTCTGATGTGGATTTCAGTTTAAAAAGAATATCCGAATTAAACCAAAACAACTCTCCAACATTGTGGTCGTTATCGGAGATTGAAGTAATAGATCAATCGAAAATTCGGTTATCTACACAATTTCCGGATGCGGATTTCTTGTTGCATCTTGCTGATGGACGTTCCAAAATTGTGTCATCAAAATTATTTGAAAATAAAGATGGTATTTTGGATGGTCCTACTATTGGTTCTGGGCCATGGGTTTATGAATCTTCAAATATTGATTCTGTGCACAAATTTTCCAGAAATAAAGATTATTTTGAGCCAGATTTTCCATTTTTAGATTCTTTAATCATCAATGTTATTCCAGATTCGGATGCAAGGATAGCAACTTATGTGGCCACTGATGAACTAGATGTTATTAAGTTGGAAGCAAGTGAAATAGAAGATTTTTTAGTTTTTGATCCATATTCTGATTATCTGATATCACATGAAATGGGATCAGGTATAGAGATTGCGTTAAATACAAATTCTGAAATATTTCAAGATATTGAAATTCGAAGAGCAGTTTTTTATGCACTTGATCCTAGTAATGGAAATAAACAGATTACCCCAGTTGATAGTTTTTCCAGTGTTGGTATACCGTTAATTTCAGATAAATGGATGTTACAAGACGAAATTTTGAAAGCTTTTACTAATTCTCCACGAGGAGTAAAGCAAATTTTGAAGGATTCTCAAAGTTCTGGCCCAATTGAATTTACTATCTCTGTGGGTGATTTTGGAGATTCGTTTATAGAATATTCGAAAATTATTGAATCTCAATTGTTAGATGCAGGATTTTTAGTACAAGTCAAGATTTTAAATCGACGAGAATTTGCTGAAGATGCTTGGATTGGAGGGGAGTATGAAATGCTTATAGGTCCTCCGGCTCCGTCTAGCTTTCCAAATGTATTTCTTACGAGGGTTTTACACAGCGAGGGTATATGGAATGGTACTAATATTACAAATTCGAAAATTGATGAACTTATTGAATCCCAAATAGGATTAATGGACTCAGATTCAAGGAGACAACAAATTAAAGAAATTCAAAGATTAAGTATGGAGCAAGCTCACAGATTTATTCCATTTACACGTATTAATATTTGGTCATGGAAGAATCATGTTAGAGGTTTTGAGCCTGTATCCAATGGGTACGAGTATTTTTATTGGGCCAAAACTTGGATTGACTAATTTTCTGTTGACAAATTATTTTTAAGTGCTGAATCTATTGCATTACAAGACAGGAGTGCACATTTTATACGGATAGGGAATTCTTTTACTGAAAGAAGTACTTTTAGATCTCCGTCCAATTGATGATTATTGGAATGGTCATCCGAAGTCATGACCATACGAAATTGCTTTGAAATTTGATCGACTTCTTTTAAAGATTTCCCTTTTATTGCTTCAGATAAAATTGATGCAGATGCTTTATTTATCGAACAACCAATTGCGTTAAGGAATATATTTGAAATCTGATGTGAATTCATTAATTCGAATTGAAATTGTACTTCATCACCACAGAAAGGATTAATTGCTGTTGACTCAATATCGATTTTGTTTAGGATGATTCCGTTACGGGGTTTTCGACAGTGATCTAGTATTATTTCGTCATATAAATTGTCGATATTCTTATGGGGCATTTAAAAAATAACCTAAGGATTCTTTCAATCCTTCAAAAAGTTCATCGATGTCTTGTTGATTATTGTAAATATAAAAACTAGCCCTTGCAGTAGCAGAAAGCTCTAATTCTCTAATCAGAGGCATAGTGCAATGGTGTCCAGTTCGAACAGCTATTCCACGACGATCTAATAATGTCCCAAGGTCGTGAGGGTGAACGGTGGGGTGGTGAAAGGAAAATATTCCGCCACGTAATTGGGGATCACTTGGGCCTAATAATTCAAGCTCTTGATCTAGATTGTTAAATTGGTTTAGAGCATATTTTGTTAATTCTAATTCATGTGTGTGAACATTATCCATACCTATATCGGTTAAATAGTCAATTGCGACTCCAAGAGCAATCGCATCAGCAATGTTAGGAGTGCCAGCTTCGAATTTCATTGGTAAATCATTCCAAGTAGCGCTTTGATAATTGACTTCTAATACCATTTCACCTCCTCTAAGAAATGGATCCATTGTTTCTAATACTGATTTCTTAACATATAAGACTCCGATTCCTGTTGGTCCCAGCATTTTGTGACCAGAAAAGGCTAAGAAATCACAATCCAAAGCTTCTACATCAACAGGCATGTGTGGAACACTTTGAGCTCCGTCAATCATTAAATGTGCGCCAACTTTCTTTGCTTGGGCAGAAATTTTTTCAATTGGATTAATTGTGCCTATCGAATTGGACATGTGGACTATTGAAACTAATTTTGTTCTAGGATTAATTAATTCTTCTAGTGAAGTTAAATCTAAAGTTTGATCTTCATTTAACGGAATTATTTTCAAAGTTGCTTTTTTGTCAGAAGCCACTTTTTGCCATGGTACTAAATTGCTATGATGTTCCATAGCCGTAACTACAATTTCGTCACCTTCTGAAATGTTTGCCTGCCCCCATGTTTGCGCAACTAAGTTAATTGCTTCTGTTGTGTTTCTGGTCCAGATAATTGATTCTGATTGTGGGGCACCAATAAAATTAGCAACTTTATGTCTAGCTAGTTCATATTCATCTGTTGCTTCTACACTAAGTGCGTGGACGCCCCTGTGAACATTCGAATTTGTATTTTCATAGTAATTAACTAATGAATTAATTACTTGTTTTGGTTTTTGTGAGGTGGAAGCATTATCGAGATAAATCAGTCGCTTATTATCGTAAAGTGTCCTTTTAAGTATAGGAAAGTCTGAGGCAATTTTTTTATGGTCTAACATGTTTCTCCAAACGTTAATTAATATTCATAATTTTTTTGGTGGATGTTTTTGATACTAAATCGGCTATGGTAGTATTCGACAATACTGAATGAACAGATTTTTTTACGTCAATCCATATGTCCCTTTGTGCACATGAAGGAGATAACGTACATTTTTCAGGATTATCTATGCAATATACAGGACTGAAAAGTGAATCTAATGATTCTAAAATCAGTGATAATTGAAGATTTTCTGCAGGTGTTTTGAGTAAATGCCCCCCACCTCTACCTCTACGGGATTCTAGTATTTCCAATTTATTAAATGTATTTAATATTCTCACGAGGTAAGATTGTGGGATGCTAGTCCTACTAGCTATATCAGATGTTTTTACAGGCCCTTGGCGATCATTTGTTGCAATATCCACTAGTGCCCGAACTCCGTAGTCTACACGAATTGGAATTTGAATCATAAGATTTCTCCTAATGAATTAATTTCATTCAGTAGTGACAGTTGAATCTTGACCTTCAATTGCCGATTGCAAAGTATGCCAAGCCAAAATCCCACATTTAATCCTTGCAGGAAATTGGGATATTCCTGATAAAATTTCTAGATCTCCCAATAATTCAAGATTTAACTCAAGATTATTATTAGTTTGAGTTAGCATTTTGCGAAATTCTTCGAAAATTGAATTTGCAGTAGTAATAGACTGTCCTTTAATAGCCTCGGTCATCATTGATGCGGATGCTTTTGATATTGCACATCCGGTTCCATTAAAAGATACATCTGAAATTAAATTGGATTCAATCTTAAGGTATAAAGTTAACTGGTCACCACAAAAAGGATTAAACCCCTCAGATGAATGAGTTGAGTCATGCATCTCTCCAAAATTTCGGGGACTACGATTGTGGTCCATTACCACTTCTTGATACAAATCTTGGAAATCAAACATTATTTACTCTCTAAAATTCAAATTTGTAGTCTGGGATAGAGTTTAGGAATAATTTTTCGACTAATTCATGTAGAGGTTTAAATTCAATGGAATCGATAATTTCACGAGCAAACCCATATATTAATAATTTGCTTGCAGTTTCCAAATCAATTCCTCTGCTACGAAGATAGAAAAGAGTATCTTTATCAATATTTCCTGCTGTTGCTCCGTGTCCACATTTCACATCATCGGCATAGATGAATAGTGCTGGTTTACTATCAACTTCGGCATCAGGCGAAAGGAGTAAATTTTTATCAGATTGTAATGAATCAGTTTTTATTGCTCCAGGTTGGACATAAACAGTACCACCAAATACTGCTCTAGAATTCCCAGATAGGATTCCTTTATAAGATAATCGGCTTGTCGTATGAGGCTTCAAATGGTCAATATTTATGAAGTTGTCCATGTGCTGGGACCCGGATGTAGTATACAAACCATTCAAATTACATGAACTATTTTCTCCATCTAATTGGACTAGTACCTCATTTCTACCAAGGGAAACAGTTCTTTCTAAGGTAGTTGAATTCAATTGACTGTCGCTTTGAAGGTTTGTTACTTGAGAAGCAACATGAAATGCATTTAAACTTTCATTTATGAGCTTATAATGGTTTAATCTGGATTTTCGATTCAGTATTATTTCTGATACATAGTTTGTAAAATAATTATTGGCAGCTATAGAACAAAAAGATTCAATTATAGTTGAATGACTGTTTTCTCCAACAATTAATAATAACCTTGGTTGTGTTAAGAATGGTTCTGATTCATTAGTAGAAACAAATATCAAGTTTATTGGTATTTCTTCTCTGTGATTAGGCTTCACTTCGACTATGAGACCTTGTTGTATGCATGCTGTATTCAGAGCAGTGAAAGGACTGTAGGAGTTTGATTCAGAAGGCGTTGAATCGGTGGTAGATAATCCTAATCCAGTCCCGGCATACTTTGAAAGATGCTCAGTAACTGCAGGGTTTTTAGATTTAATTGCTGACTGGATTGTTTGTATGGAAATAGCACCGTCTTTGGTGATTTTGTCAGATATTTCAGGAATGAAATTGCCATTGACTATCACCAGATTAGTTGCATTAGGTAGCCATGAAGTCGATGTTATAATTTTTTCTTGATCAAAATTAAATTGAGGACTGGCAAAGTTAAATTTCTGATTAATTAGTGGATTTATGTTGGTGTATTTCCATTCTTCGTTCCCGCGTCTTTCTGTTGGAAATCCAAGTTTTAATAGATTTTCGGTTGCTTGATTGCGTACATTTGATAACCATATTGGGCTTTGATCATTTTCAGAATGTAGATTTTTTATTTGTTTAGAATAATTTTGAAGTGTTGAAAGATTTGCCATAAAAATACTCACCAAGCAGTTTGGTTATTTTACCCAATCATATCCATGTTTTTCGAGTTCCAAAGCTAATGTGTTGTCCCCAGATAGTGCAATTTGACCATCAATTAGTACGTGTACAAAATCTGGAGTGACATAATCAAGAATTCTTTGATAGTGGGTAACCATTAATACACCTTTGTCTGATGACCTAAATGTGTTTACTCCGTTAGATACTATTTTAAGAGCATCAATATCAAGGCCAGAATCGGTTTCGTCTAGTAAAGCTAGTTTTGGGTCAAGTAATAGCATTTGTAGAATTTCGTTACGTTTTTTTTCTCCCCCAGAAAATCCTTCATTGACAGATCTTTTTACTAGGTCTTGATCAACTTCCATAATTTTGATTTTCTGACTTAACAAAGAATCAAATTCTCGTATTCTCATTTCAGATTCACCAGAAAATTGTCGTTTTGCATCAACTGCAGATTTCAAAAATTGCCATGACCTGACTCCTGGAAGTTCTACTGGATATTGAAATGCTAAAAATAGTCCTTCTCTAGCTCGGGTTTCTGGATCCATTTCCAATAAATTTTGATTGCAAAACGAAATACTTCCATTAGTTATTTCATATTCAGGACGTCCAGCAATAACATTCGCTAAAGTGCTTTTCCCTGAACCATTGGGTCCCATGATTGCATGAACTTCTCCAGAGTTTATAGTTAAATTTAAGCCTTTAAGTATTTCGGTTTCTTCAACGGACACATGAAGATTAGAAATTTCGATAAGTGGTTTTTTTGTATCAGACATGTTAGCCTACTGTGCCCTCCAAGTTCACTCTTAAAAGTTGAGACGCTTCTGCAGCAAATTCAAAAGGTAGTTCCTTGAAAATCCCTCTGCAAAAACCATTAATAATCATATAGTTGGCATCGTCTAAAGAAATTCCACGTTGTTGAGCGTAAAACAATTGATCGTCATTAACTTTGCTAGTTGTTGCTTCATGTGCCATGGTAGCTGAAGGATTTCTGACTTCAATATATGGTACTGTGTGGGCGCCGCATTCATCTCCAATTAAAAGTGAATCACATTGTGTGAAGTTTCTGGAATTGGAGGCTGTGGGCATTATTTTTACCATTCCTCTATAAGTGTTCTGAGCTTTACCTGCTGATATTCCCTTTGCAACGATTGTGCTACGGGTATTTTCTCCAATGTGGATCATTTTTGTTCCTGTGTCAGCTTGTTGATAGTTATTCACAAGTGCAACGGAAAAAAATTCTCCAACAGAATCATTACCTTTTAGAATAACACTAGGGTACTTCCATGTGATGGCAGAACCAGTCTCAACTTGAGTCCATGAAATCTTTGAGTTAGTACCGCTACATAGACCACGTTTTGTAACAAAGTTATATACTCCACCATTCCCGTTTTTGTCACCTGGGTACCAGTTTTGCAGTGTTGAATATTTAATTTCAGCGTCTTCTAAAGCAACTAGTTCAACAACTGCAGCGTGAAGCTGATTTGTTTTCCTTATAGGAGCAGTACATCCTTCTAAATAACTTACATAACTTCCTTTGTCAGCGATAATTAAAGTCCGCTCGAACTGGCCAGTGTCTACTTCGTTGATACGAAAGTAAGTCATTAGTTCTACAGGACATCTTACTCCAGGAGGGACATAAACAAATGATCCATCACTGAAAACTGCTGAATTTAAGGAAGCATAGAAATTATCTGAATAAGGAACAACTGAACCGAGGTACTTTTGTACGATTTCGGGATGATTTATTATTGCTTCACTAATCGGACAGAAAATTACACCAGCCTCTTCAAGTAGTTTCTTGTAGGTTGTGGCTACGGATGCACTATCTAAAACGGCATCAACAGCAACTCCAGACAGTTTTTTTTGTTCCTCTAAAGGGATGCCTAGTTTGTCAAAAGCTTCTAAGATTTCTGGGTCAACATCATCAAGACTTTTGGGTCCGTCATTTTTAGATTTTGGGGCAGCATAATAAACCATGTCTTGAAAATCTATTTCCGGGAATTCAACATTTGCCCAATTTGGATGTTGGTCTTCTTGCTTTGTCCAATTGTTGAAAGCTTTAAGTCTCCATTCAGTCATCCAGGTAGGTTCGTTTTTCTTCTGCGAAATCAATCGAATTATATCGGGGTTTATACCCTTTGGGATTTTATCGGCATCGATATCTATATCAAAACCCCACTTGTAGTCGGATTCTTCAACACCTGTTTCCCTAGAAATTATCTTCTGGTTAGTCATAAAATTTACCTTATATAAGTTGACCTCTTAGGTAAACTTATTGTACTACAAATCAGTTGGAGTAGCTAATCTTTTTTGCTTGAAGTAATGATTAACTAACACCAATCATTTGTGCTATTTTAGCTTTTGCTATTTCTTGTTGAATATTTATTGCAATACTTACTGAACCGTAAGGATCGTTAGTGTCAATAGTTCTACCAAATTCAAACTGATTTGTGATTACTTCAATACCAGATTTTTTCCAGTCTATAATTTCGGGATGAATTAGTGATAGAACGGTGATTGGATCATGTAAACTGAAGGAATTTCTGCTGGGATCATTGTTGTATAGGTTTTCCATTAATTTCTTTATTAGGATCTCACCAATTGAGTTACCTTTCAACCAGTTGGTTTCTTGTTTTCCGATTGAAGTGTGCTGAGTTATATCTAATCCACATAATTTGATATCTATTCCTGCGGAAAATACTTCATTTGCGGCTACGGGGTCACAGTAAATATTGAACTCAGCATGAGGGGTAACATTTCCAGGAACAGTTACTGCACCGCCCATTACGTGAATTGATTTAATCCAGTTTTTTAAGTTGGGTTCTTTTTTTATAGCAAGTGCGATGTTTGTTAGTGGACCGATAGGTACTAATATTAATTCATTTTTATTCGCTTGAGCTTGCTGGATAATGAAATCTATTGCGTGACCTTTTTCAGCAGAAATTGAAGGTTTTGGCAAATCTACATGAAGACCTCTCACTCCATGTATTCTGGATCGATGTGAATTAAACTCATCAACTTCTTTCTGTGTTGTGAATTTCTCGTTCAAAGCACTTGGATCCCCAATATAGACTGGTATGTCTGTTCTTTTCATGTAAGTTAAAATGCTTAAAGCATTGTTAGTAGTATCTTCTATTGTTGCATTTCCTCCCACAACGGTTAATCCTAGGAGATCTATTTTTGAGCTATTTAAGGCCATGACTATTGCCAAGAGATCGTCGTTTCCCGGATCAGTGTCAATTATTACTTTTATTTTGGACATATTATCTCCCAATTAAAATTGTCTATTTGATGATAGTTGATTTAATTTTTTTGGTAAAATTTATTGCTATGTGACTAACCCATACGCTGAGCATAGTTGTGATTTTCTCTTTTTTGTTAAGAGAAATTTCTGGTCCGTATAAGTTGTAATTTGATTCCTCGATCTTATCTAGGATTTTGAGGTATAGGGTTCTTAAAATGTTAATACAAGATTGGGAATCTTCGTTAATATGTTGATTTAATTCTGATGAAGCATCAAAAAAAGATCTGATCCGTTGAATTTGAAATACAATCAGTGCATAGAAATTTTCACTGTATCTTAATTCGCGTAATTGTTTTTCTTCATAACCAAATTCTGACATTTCTGACCGAGGTATATAAATCCTGTCTCTTTTAATATCATCTTTAATATCGCGAATGATGTTGGTAAGTTGCATTGCGATCCCCAGTTTTTTTGCGTATCCGAAAACTTCATATTTCTTGCCATGGTAACCGAATATTTCTAAACACATCAGCCCAACTACACTTGCGACTCTATAGCAGTAAAGTTCTAGTTCTGAAAAGTTTTCGAAACTGTTAATTTTTTGATCCATTATCATGCCATCAACGAATTCAATGAAATATTTCTTGGGAATTTTATATTTAGAAATGACGTCTTCAACTGCGAGAAAAACTTCATTATGGATTGCGGGTTTTTGCAGAGATGATTTTTGAAAGATTTCTGATATTTGCTCTAGTTGTTCCAGTTTTGATTCTTTAGGGAGTTCACCATCCGCAATGTCGTCACATATTCTGCAAAATGAATAAATCACATATATGGCACGACGTTTTTCTTTTGGAAGTAATTGAAATGCATAAAAGAAATTCTTTGCAGAATTTCTAGTAATTTCTTCACAATGTGTGTAGGCAGATTCTAAGTTAGGCAACATTTTTCAATTTTCTGTTGACCTAATCAGTTCTAGACACCAAGGATCTGTATTGTGATTTCACGATCACTTACCCTTCTCTCACCATCGAGCTCAACCACAAATATTCTTTGCCATTGTCCAAGAGAAAGTTTTGCATCGACGACTGGTATAGTTTCGCTGGAACCTATCATTAATTGTTGACAATGCGAATGGCCATTTGGACACTCATCATCGTGCATATTTACCGTTCTGATTGAAAAGTCATTATGTCGATAATCGAGTTCTTTAGGAGCAAAATTTTCTAATAATTGTTTCATGTCTTGTAACAAAAGTGGTTCATTTTCTTGAATTGTGATTCCAGCAGTGGTATGTCTGGAAAATACTAGGACAAATCCAAAATTGACATCTGATTGGGTAACACAATCAGATACTTCTTCAGTAATGTCTAGAAATTCAGGAGCTCCGGTAGGATTTACTTTTAGAATTTGTGTAGAAGTCTTGATACCAGTATGAGTTAGTGATGGGATTGACATAGATCTCCTCGGAGATAATTTGATGATTTTAACTAAAATCGACACTATCACAAATTCATTTACTAAGCAATTTAAATTAATATATTAATTTAAATTGCTTAGGTTGTGGTGCGTATTACATACTGTTTTTGTTCAGAATTCGCGGGAGCGAAAGAATTCCAATAGTTCTAAAAAGTCTTTCTGATATTCACTATCTAAGTCTAGCTTTTTTAAATACTTAAATGCTAGATCACAATAGTGGTTAGTGCGTTGAGAAGTATAATCTTTGGTATGTATTTCATCCATAATTTTTAGAATATCTGATACATCATCGCTATTTATCTTATCCTTTGAGAAAACTTTTTGAACCTGTTTTGAATTTGTCCCGGATGACTTACTTTTTAGATGTATAATTGGCAATGTGTTCTTTTTTCTTAAAATGTCTGCTCCCACGGCTTTACCTGTTTCTGCAGACTTCCCCCAAATTCCTAAATAATCATCGCGTATTTGAAATGCAAAGCCTAAATTAATTGCAAAATCATTGAAATTCGATATTATTTTCCTGTTTTGAGTACCAACCAATGCACCAACTTTGATTGAAGTTCTGATTATTGCACCGGTTTTTAAAGAAATCATTTTGAGATAATCGTTAATTGAAATTTTTGATTGTGATTCGAATTGAATATCCAAGAATTGTCCTTCAATCATTTCTAGAGATGATTGAGTTAACAATTCTAATACTTCAAAGATTACACTTGGAGGCAAATTATTTGATCTTAAACCGGTTGCTGTTTTATCGGCTGTGACTCTCATAATGTTTCCGGCTAATAGAGCTTTGGATGTTCCTAGTCTCGCCCATAAAGTCGGCTTATGATGTCGAATTAAATCTTTGTCTTGTATATCATCATGAATTAATGAGAAGTTGTGAATCAATTCAAGTGCAACTGCAGCAGGCAAGGCTTTTTCATAGGGAGTTCCGAGTGATTCGCAAGTATAAAGACATAATGTTGGCCTAAGAGCTTTCCCTTGTGATAAAGATGGATTCCCGTTTTCGTCAATCCATCCCATTGAATACCTCAGCATTTCGTAAACTGCTGGATGTGATTGGTCAATTTGGATTTTGCCGAATTGGTGTATATGACGAAAATATTTCGATAAAATTTTAGGCGTTTCTAATTTTGTAATCGATACATCGCTTTCTTCGTTTGTAGATTAATGATCTAGAACAACACATTGTGCATCTATGTGAATATTTGTTGCATTATTATATCCCAGAGTAGATAAAAATATTCTTGAAGAGAAAATTTAGTAAAACACTGCTTAATTTTTCTTAAGAATTAGGGTTTTTGGTGAAGAAAATTTGCTAGTCTTTTGCTATAATGGCTGGCGGTGAGAAAACTGATCGTGTTTTTTAATCGAGGATTTACTCAATATGGAATACATGGATGACTATTATAGACAGTATGCGATTATTCTTGCTTTTTTAGCTGTTGCTGTTGCAATCCCGACTGGAATGATAGTAGCTTCTTTTGCTTTGTCAAAAGTTGGAATCAGGCCTCAAATTCCGAGCAAAATTAAGTCAAGTATATATGAATGTGGATTTGAATCTATCACAGGAAAATGGAATCAATTTAATTTTCGTTACTATGCGCTAGCTATCGATTTTGTGATTTTTGATATAGAAGTTGTCTTTTTGTTTCCTTGGGCAGCGAGTTATGGTTTTTGGTCCATACAACTTGGATTATCATTTTTGTTTTCTATGCTACTATTCATTGGGATTTTAGTTTTAGGCTGGGGTTATGCTTGGCGTAAAGGCTCTTTTGATTGGGGAAAAAATGACTGATTTGAATCAAAGTTTAATACCACTTTGCGAGGCTACTTGGGAATTGGATCGGAATGAGGGACATGCAATTAATGAAATTAAAGGAACGCATACTTTTCCAATATCAGAGCCACCGATTGAAGTTCCTGAAGATTTGCAGAAAAATTTAGCAGTAACTTCTGTGGATGCATTGTTGAATTGGGGTAGGAAATCTTCGGTTTGGCCTTTGTCATTTGGATTGGCATGCTGTGCTTTTGAAATGATGGCTTCTGCTATGTCTAGATTTGACTTAGCTCGTTTTGGAATGGAAGTATTTCGTCCGACCCCTCGTCAGGCTGATTTAATAATTATCGCTGGTACTGTTACTTGGAAAATGGCTCCAGCGATCCAGAGAGTTTATGAACAAATGGCTGAACCCAAATGGGTAATTTCTATGGGTGTTTGTGCAACAAGTGGTGGTCCCTATTACGGTTCTTACAGTGTTGTTCCTGGTGTTAATCATATAATCCCTGTAGATGTGTATGTTCCAGGATGTCCTCCGAGGCCTGATGCTTTAGTCTACGGAGTAATGCAGCTACATGAAAAGATTAGGAAGAATTCAATACTTCACAGGAAAAGTAAATAGTATGACTAGTGTTGTTGATACTACCCTCGTAGCTGAGTTGTTAGAAAAGGAAATTCCTGGATCAATTCTTACACATAATGAAAATGAATTATTGGTTCATACTGAATCGATATTGGGTATTACGACTTTTCTGAAAGAGCATATGGATCTACAATTTGGATTCTTGACTTCTGTTACTGCAGTAGACTACATAGAATATTTTCAGATCGTATATCATTTGTTATCTATGAAATTTAATCGTAGTTTGATATTGAAAACGAATATTTTTGACAGAGAAGATCCTTCAATCCAAAGTGTTGTCAGTGTGTGGAAAGGTGCTGATTTGCAGGAGAGAGAAATTTGGGATTTGTTTGGTATCAAGTTTGATGAACATCCAAATATGAAAAGGATTTTACTTTGGGAAGGTTTTGATGGACATCCCTTGAGAAAGGATTTCTTAGGGCAGGAAGAGCAAAAAATATGACATTACGTACCGAACCTATAACGATTAACCTTGGACCTCAGCATCCCAGTACTCATGGTGTTTTTCGGTTGAGGGTGACTTTTGATGGTGAGATTGTAGTAGACGCTGAGCCTGTTCTCGGATATTTACATAGGGGTTCTGAAAAACTTGCAGAATCAAGGACTTTTGTACAGGTTGTAACATTGACAGATCGTATGGATTACACCTCGTCTATGACTAATAATCAAGCGTACGTTTTGACTGTTGAAAAATTAGCAGGGATCGAGGTGCCTGAAAGAGCTCAATATATTCGGGTGATTAGTGCAGAACTTTCTAGAATATCCAGTCATTTAATGGCGACTGGTTTTCTTCTTAATGATTTAGGGGCATTTGCTACACCTCTTATGTATTGTTTTCGTGAAAGAGAGAGAATTTTAGATTTATTTGAAATGCTATGTGGGGCTAGGATTACACTTAGTTTCATGAGACCTGGAGGGGTTTTTCAAGATGCTCCAGAAGATTTTTGGCCATCATTAGATGACTTTATAGGTAATTTCCCTAATTATTTAGATGAACTTGAAACTCTTATTACTGGTAATGAAGTTGTGTTAGCTAGAACTAATGATGTAGGGATTATTTCACCAGCAGATGCTATTAATGCATCACTGTCTGGACCAATGTTGAGAGCTACAGGTGTTGAATGGGATTTGCGTAAGGCAGATCCTTATGAAATTTATGACAGGCTTGAATTTAATGTTCCTATTGGCTCTAAGGGAGATACTTTCGATCGATATTTTGTAAGAGTTCAGGAGATGAGAGAAAGTATTAGAATTATTGAACAATGTCTTCATGATATTCCAAAGGGACCCGTCAGGGCTGAAACACCATACTTTGTTCGACCTCCTTCGGGTGATGCATATGCTGCTGTAGAAGGTCCGAAAGGAGAGTTGGGGTTTTATATTGTTAGTGATGGAGGGATTGCTCCATATAGATGCAAGGTTCGAGCTCCTTCGTTTATTAATTTAACTTTACTTAAAGAAATGTTGGTTGGTTGGAAGATGGGCGACTTGATAACCATATTTGGCTCGATTGATATAGTCCTTGGAGAGGTTGATCGATAATGTGCAATGAATTTTCTGGTGGATTGATTCATTTTTGCAATATATATTCAATTATTGATTCGTTTTTACCTGAAAGCATGGACTGGATGGTGTTTTTGCTGGCCGCATTTTCGTTAGCTTTTGCAGCTATCAATGTCGTAGTAATGGCGACAGCTTTGTATATTCTGTTTGAAAGACGAGTGCTTGCAAGATTCCAAGCTCGTTTAGGTCCAAATAGATGGGGACCATTTGGTATATTCCAGCCAATAGCCGATCTGATTAAAATTATCACTAAAGAGGACACGACAACAGATATTGCTGATAAAATTGTTCATAATTTGGCACCTATAGTCTTTTTAGCAGCTACATTATCTGTTATTGCGGTAATTCCTTTAGGGCATAATTCATTCTTGGGGACATTAAATGTTGGAGTTTTGTATATTGTGGCTATTACTTCAGTAAATGTAGTTGCAATTATTATGGCTGGGTGGGCAGATGGCAACAAATATTCCATGTTAGGTGCCATGCGTGGTGTTGCAATGCTCATAAGCTATGAAATCCCTATGGGATTGGCAATAGTGGGCGTTATTCTCATGAGTGGAACAATGTCTTTGTCTGGTATCGTCGAAGCACAGAGGATACCGTTTTTGTTGATCCAACCTCTTGGATTTCTCATTTTCTTAATTGCTTCTATTGCGGAGATGAGTAGAGCTCCATTTGATCAAATAGAGGCTGAATCTGAACTTGGCGCGGGATACCATACTGAATATAGTGGTATGAAATTTGGGATTTTTCAATTAGCAGAATTTATGGCTCCTTTGATTACCGGGATAGTTGTAACAACTCTTTTCCTAGGAGGATTTCGTGGTTGGTCATGGCTTCCTGGGGAATTTTGGTTTTTGATAAAAGTATTTACAGTTGTTTTTATTTTGTTATGGATTCGTGCGACTTGGCCAAGAGTTAGATTTGATCAAATCATGGGATTTTCTTGGAAAGCACTGTTGGCGCTGTCATTTTTAAATATAGTATTATTAGTTGTGGAAATAGAAATATTTCAAGATAATCAGGGTTTGATTTCTTTAGATTCATTACTATTTATGGGTGCAATTAATTGGGTAGTGACTATAGTTTCAGTTGTTTTGATGGCTAATCTTTTAGGTCAATCGAAATTAAAGAGGCCTGAACCACAACCTTCCCCCCTAGCTAATATGTATGCGGAGAGAGAATAATGTACGGCTTTGGATTAATTAAAGGTTTATGGATTACATTGAAGAATCTATTGATCCCTTCCCGTATGTTTACCGTGCATCAGTATCCAGACCGAAAAGCAAGCCCCCTAGATTTGGCTAGAATCGATAACTCAAATGTAGTTCAATACTTATTTTCACATCCTGTAAATTCAATGAAATCTTTATTTGGATTGATATCTATTACTGACAGGCAGAAGCAGCATCCTAGATTTCGTGGCGAAGAATTTAATTGGTATGAAGAAAGATGTACTGGTTGTGCATCTTGTGCGAAATATTGTCCATTAGGCATTATTGAAATTGTAACTAAGCCTAGTGGGAAATTTATTTCTGAAGGGCAAAAATATTTCTTAGAAAAATTTGATATTGATATTGGAAGATGCATGTTTTGTGGTCTTTGTGTTGAGGCTTGTCCTTATGATGCTTTACATATGGGGAGTGGTTTTGAGGAAGGCAAATATTCTAGAGAAGAACTGGTTATTAATAAACAAAAACTGGTTGAGGCGGAGAAACACCCTAGCAATTGGTTTAGACCACAACTTGAAACTAAGACTCATAATCCATTTGAGTCTGATGCTGTTGAATGGCAAAATGTTGGAAGACATGAACAACCGTCAATGGAAGATCTTGAAGATAGGTGGGCGGATCGATAATGCTATTTGGGTCAATTGAATCTGGATTATTCGTACAAATTGTGTTTTGGGTTTTAGCACTATCTATGATTTTTTCTGCTTTGGCTGTTGTACATATAAAAAATATTTTCCGTGCCGCTTTATGCTTAATTATTACATTTGTATGTATGTCGGGCATGTTTATTTTGTTACGTGCCGAGTTCTTGGCTGCAGTTCAAATATTGATTTATATTGGAGCAATTTCAGTATTATTGATATTTGCAATTTTGATGACTCAGGATGTAGAAAATTCTAGTTCATACAATAAATTTCGGATTCCAGCTATTATAATTTCTGTTTTGTTTGCGATTACTTCAATTTTTGTAGTAATGAATACTCATTGGCAATTGCTTAGTAATCCTGAGAACATTTCTGATCCAGTTGCTGCTGCAATTAATATATTGTTCTCCGATACTATTCCATGGATTGCCCAATTATTAATCCATAAATTTGTAATCGCATTTGAAGTGGCTGGGATTTTGTTGCTTGCGGCAGTTCTAGGTGCTTTTGTGGTTCTTAGAAGAGATCGTGAAGAACGAGAGTTGAATTAGTATGGCGCTAGAAAATTTTTTGATAGTAAGTTCGATTGTTTTTGCCATTGGTCTGTATGGTTCTTTAGTGAATCGTAATGCAATTGTTGTTTTAATGAGTATTGAACTAATGTTGAATGCTGTTAATTTAGCAGCGGTTGCATTTTCAAGATATATAGTTCCTGCAACGGTTACTACCTTGCCATACGATACAAATTTAGAAGCTGCAAAAGAAGCAGTTCAAAATTTATTTGTAGGTCATGTATTTTCAATCATTGTTATTGCAGTAGCTGCTGCTGAAATTGCAATAGGATTAGCAATAGTTATTGCTATATATAGATCTAGAAGTTCTGTAGATGTTACAGAGCTTTCCGAAATGAAAAATTAAGGAGGGATAGTTTTGTGGATTGACTATAAAAATGTTCCTAATTTAATGATCGCAGAAATGTGGAAGAATGTGTTGGAGGGTGATGGTCTTCCAACCAAAATTCTCCCAGTGACGGATATTACTCATTGGGGGGAAAGAATTGAGTATAGAGTTCTTGTTCCTAAAGGTAGAGAACATGTTGCAGATGAAATTATAAGGAAAGTTTGACCGTATGATGTCAGAAATAGCTATATGGCTAATTTTTTTGGTTCCGCTAATAAGTTTTGGAACGATAGTTTTTGTTTTGCGACCATTTTTCAACAAATATGATTTTTTAGCTGCTCCTATAACAATAATTTCAGTCGCAGTAGCATTTTTCTTGTCACTTTTAGTTCTATACGATTCATTGCGTAATGGATTTGTAGAACATGATTTCAATGGATTTACTTGGATCCAAATTTCAAATTTTGAAGTGAATTTCAACTTAATTTTGGATCCTCTAAGTATCGTGATGTTAGTAGTTGTTTCATCCGTAAGTTTATTAGTCCAAATTTATTCTGTTGGTTACATGAAAGATCATCATGGCCACAGAGATCCTGGATATGCACGATATTTTGCATACATGTCATTTTTCACAGCTTCTATGTTAGGTTTAGTTCTGTCTAGAAATCTTGTTCAGGTTTTTGTTTTTTGGGAATTAGTAGGTGTTAGTTCTTATCTTTTGATTGGTTTTTGGTTTGAAAAGCCGTCTGCCGCAGCTGCAGCTAAGAAGGCATTTATTGTCACTAGAGTTGGCGATCTTGGATTTCTTTTAGGGCTACTTTATTTGTTTTTACATAGTGGGATATTTGTACAAAACGGATTGAATGTTTTTTCAATTCCTGATTTGTATACAGGAATTCATCAAGGATTGATATCTTCTAGTGTTGCAACATGGGTTGCTTTAGGAATATTAGCTGGCGCTGCTGGTAAATCAGGACAGTTTTTACTGCATGTATGGTTGCCTGATGCAATGGAAGGTCCAACTCCAGTTAGTGCACTAATACATGCCGCTACTATGGTAGCGGCAGGAATCTTTTTAGTTGCACGTTTTTATCCCCTCTTTGAATTGACGGGCACTGTGATGAATATTGTTGCCATATTGGGAGCAGTGACTCTTTTGTTTTCTGCAACGATGGGCTTAGTGATGAATGATATAAAACGAGTATTAGCATATTCAACAATTAGCCAATTAGGATATATGATGTTGGCATTAGGTATTGGAGCGTACGCTCCTGCTATCTTTCATTTGTTCACGCACGCATTTTTCAAAGCTTTGCTGTTTATGGGTTCGGGAAGCGTAAACCATGCAACTGGTACTTTTGACATGAGATTTATGGGTGGTTTAAGGAAAGAAATGCCAATAACATATTGGACATTTCTAATAGGTAGTTTGAGTCTTGCGGGTTTATTTCCTTTGGCAGGGTTTTGGAGTAAAGACGAAATTTTAGCTTATGCGAATCACGGAGATCAATTGGCTCAAATCGTCTTATATATAGCATTGTTGGGTGTAGTCATGACTTCGGTCTATATGTTTAGAGCCATATTCATGACATTTTTTGGTGAATTTAGAGGTGGAAGCAAATCTGATCCTGAGATAGATGACTCCTCAGAAGTACATATTTCAGAATCTCCCAAAACAATGGTAGTACCAATGATAATTTTGGCTATTATGGCTATAGTTGCTGGATTTCTAGCAAATCCTCTGACAGATTTAGTTATAATTCCGATTCATTGGTTTACCGAATTCTTAGAACACGGTCCTGTTCATATAGAGATTCACCACTTCAATGTTTGGATCGCAGTAATTTCAACATTTTTGTCAGCGATGGGTATATTTTTTGCATTTTCACTTTTCAGAGAAACTAATTCTAGGAAGACTTTTCTAAGTACAATAGTCCACAATTCAATCTTTAGATATTTACATTCAATATTTCAACACAAATATTATTTTGACGAATTTTATGAAAATATCATAGTTTTCAAATTATTTTACTTGAAACTAGTTAATTATCTAGATTGGTTAGATAAATATTTTGTCGATCGTATTTTTGATTTGATTGGAAAAACCGCAATTAATATAGGTGAAGGTGTTCGTCAATTGCAGACAGGCCAAACTCAGATTTATGGTGTTGGTATTTCTGCCGGGATGATTTTAGTTATAGCTTTATTACTACTTTTTAAAAATGGATAGAAATTGGATAATTCAAACTTTTTAGGTTTATTAACTTTGGCAGTATTTCTCCCCACTTTCGGGGCTCTTTTACTTGCTATTCCTATTATTTCGCGTACATTTGTAAAACGTATTGCTTTATCAGTAGTAACTGTTGAATTGTTAATCACAGTTTTTATATTTGTTCGTTACTATTTGAATCGTGATGCTGGATTGCAGATGGTAGACAGGCTTCCTTGGATCCCCATAGATTCATTTCCGGTTGAATATTTTCTAGGCATTGATGGTCTTAGTGCACCGATGGTTTTACTCACTGGAATATTAGGCTTTGTTGCCATTTTTGCATCCTGGAATGTTACGCATCGTGTCAAAGAACATTTTGCATGGCTTTTGATTTTGCAAACCGGCGTTATGGGAGTATTTACATCATTGGACTTTTTCTTGTTTTTCTTATTTTGGGAAATTGAATTAATTCCTATGTTTTTCTTGATAGCAATTTGGGGTACGGGTAGAAAAGAATATTCTGCAATGAAATTCTTGATTTTTACTTTAGCTGGATCCGCTGCTATGCTTCTTGGAATTTTACTCCTAATGGCATCTACGAATTCTTTAGATATGACACAATTACCAGAAAAGATTCAACATGCAAACCTTCTTCTTCCAGCAACTGCAATCTGTTCGGTATTGTTTTTAGGTTTTGCGGTTAAACTTCCTGTTTGGCCATTCCATACCTGGTTACCAGATGCACATACTGACGCACCAACTGCTGCTAGTGTAATGTTGGCGGGAGTGCTCTTGAAAATGGGTGGTTATGGAATATTCCGAGTTTGCGTATCAATGTTTCCCGATGTTGCAGTATCTTTGGGTTGGGCGGTAGCTTCTTTAGGTGTAATAAATATTATTTATGGTGCAATTATTACATTTAATCAAACAGATCTTAAAAGGTTGGTTGCATTTAGCAGCATCAGCCATATGGGTTTTGTATTAGTTGGTATTTCTTCGGTTGGTGGTTTCGCATCAACTATTGGTCTTACAGGCGCTGCTTTGCAGATGTTTACTCATGGAACGATTACGGGTTTATTGTTTTTGACCGTAGGTATGATTTATGAGAAAACTCATACAAGATATATTCCTGACTTAGGAGGTTTCGCTACTCGAATGCCGATTGCAGCACTTACTCTAGTCATTGCTGGTTTTGCTTCGCTTGGATTGCCAGGTACTAGTGGTTTTGTCGCAGAACTTGCAGTGTTTTTAGGTGCATTTTCTAATTTCCCTTGGCATACAGGTATAGCCGCCTTCGGAGTTGTTTTATCTGCTGGGTATATATTATGGATGATTCAGCGCACAATGTTTGGACCAATTAAAGAGCAGTTTGTTAGTCTTACTGATGTAAATAAATTAGAATTAATTCCTATAGCTTTACTTGTTATCACAATTATTGGAGTTGGGGTTTTCCCATTTTTGATTAATGATGTTTTGGTAACGGCTATTTCACCAATTGTTGAGTCTTTACACGGTTTATAGAATAGATAAAGGTAAATTTCTTGGATCTTCAATCACTATATTATATTTCTCCTGAGTTAAGTCTTGTTGCGCTATCTTTGGTGTTAATAGCTTTGGATTTAATTGCAAATTTAAAAAAGCAGATCACTTGGATAGTATTGGTAGGATTAATTTTACCATTGGTCTTCATTGCGTTCCTCTGGGTTGATGTGCATGACAATGAATTGCCAAACAGAATATTTTTTGCTTCTCTTTCATTGGATCACTTTGCTTTAATTTTCAAGGCTTTAATAATTTTGATTTTATTTCCTATAGTTTTGCTTTCGCATCAGTACTCTACCAATTATTCTATTTTTAGAGTGGAATACTTTTCCTTAATTTTGATTTCTGCCGTTGGAATGATGTTGCTATCCTCTGCTAATGATTTGATTACGATTTACATAGCCTTAGAATTGACTGCGATTCCTATTGCTGCATTGGCCACTTTCATGCGTGAGATTAGGTCAGTTGAGGCAGGTATGAAGTTTCTTATTCTCAGTGCTATTAGTTCTGCGATATTACTCTATGGATTGGTTTTACTTTATGGATATACAGGTTCAGTCAATTTAGAAATCATTAACTCACGGATTTTGGAGATCGGCCAACAAAATGCTGTACCTTTCGGCTCGTATGCATTATTGCTCGCTATTGCAATGATAGTTGCTGGATTTGGATTTAAAATTGCTATTGTTCCCTTTCAGATGTGGGCTCCGGATGTTTATGAAGGATCTCCTTTGCCAGTAACTGCATTTTTATCGGTTGCAAGTAAGGCGGCTGGATTTGCAGTTATTTTAAGAGTCTTTAATATTGCATTTACTAATCAAGAATTTTCTCAGATGAGTATCGATTGGAGTCTAATCTGGGGGGTTTTGGCTGTTTTGTCTATGACCATTGGTAATATTGTTGCTATCAGGCAAACAAAAATTATTCGATTGATGGCATATAGTTCTGTTGCTCACGCGGGATATATTTTGATAGGTGTCACAGCAGTTTCTAGTAGATTGGTTGATGATATAGGACTTGGTGTTTCTGCAGCTACATTTTATTTAATTGCGTATGCGGCGACCAATATAGCTGCATTTTCAGTGATTGTATCGGTTTCTAAATTATCTTCGAATGGACTGATCCAAGAATTTTCTGGACTAAAAAACCGATCTCTTACATTATCTATTGTGATGGCGATAGCCGTGCTTTCTTTGATAGGTTTACCCCCATCTGTCGGGTTTATTGCGAAGTTTTATTTATTTGGTTCCGCAATTTCTTCTGGATTAGAATGGTTGGCAGTAGTTGGAGTTTTAAATAGTGTGGTTTCCGCATATTATTATCTCAGAATTTTGAAATATATTTTCTTGTCAGAACCTGATGATGACGAAAAGATTGATATATTTTCAATGAAGCCTGTATTAATTTCTGCATTAATTTCGATGGGAATCATATTTGTTTTGGGGGTTTTCCCTGGTCCAATTCTAGAAATCGCAGAAATTGCAGCAGACGCTTTATTATTAGTTTAAGATATGATGGTCACTAGTTTTTGTAGGTGAATCATGAATCACGAAAATCAAACTCTTTTCATCCATAATCCGTTATATTCGAATTCTGAAAAATTCGTTGATGAATTAATGGAGTTGCCAATATTTGCTCAAAATTCTTGGAAATGTGAGGCTGATGAAATTCCTTCTCATGAAGATCAATTGTCAAAAACTCAACTTGCTGTAATTGCAGGTGGGGATGGCACAATTTTGCGCTCCGTGAATTCTTTAGTCCCATATGAAATTGGAATCGTAGGTATCAATATGGGACGCATTGGATTTATGTCAGAATTAGATATATCTGATGCAAAAGCTCGCTTACCTAATTATGTAAATGGTGATTTTTTAGTTCAAGAAAGGATGATGCTTAAAGCATCCATAGTTACTTGTAATTCTCAAAAAGTTGTCCCTGATTTCCATGTGCTTAATGAAGTAGTGGTTGGAAGATCTAAGGTTACAAACTTGTTAGATATTAATGCAAAAGTAGATGGTGTATCTTTACCAAATTATCGAGCAGATGCTTTGATTGTTTCTACTCCCACAGGCAGTACTGGATATGGACTTTCAGCAGGAGGACCTATTGTTTACCCTGCTAGCGAAGTAATTCTTTTGCAACCTGTTGCAGCACATACTGGATTGAAAACTGGATTGGTTTTACCTGCACATTCTGTGGTGGATATTTCATTGAGTGATGTGGAAAATGTACTCGTGAGTGCAGATGGATTATCTACAAGAACTTTAGATTCTAATAATTTGGTAAGAGTTTCGCGTAGTCAGTATATAGCTAAATTTTTAAGGTCGAATCCAGATGGGGATTTTTATTCCTCAGTGGGTAATAGACTCGGTCTGCAAACAATGTAGTTATAGAATCGAGGAATAATGAGATTAAAACCAGAAATTCCACGAAATAGCAAAGAAATATACAAAGGTAAAATTATTTCATTACGTCGTGACGAAGTTACTGTATCAAATGGAAATAAAACGATTCGAGAAGTTGTAGATCATCCAGGAGCTGTTGCAATAGTTCCAATTACGAATAATGAAAAAATCCTTTTAGTTCGTCAATATAGATATGCTGCTCAAAAATTTTTATTAGAAATACCCGCTGGTACTCTCGAAATTGGAGAAGATCCTAGAGTGGCGGCTATTAGAGAATTACGTGAAGAAACGGGTTTTTCTGCAAATATTTTGAAAGATTTAACAGGGTTTTGGACTGCCCCCGGATTTTGTACTGAATTCATTCATGGTTATATTGCTAGGGAATTGCAGGAGGATCCATTGTCTCCTGACGATGATGAATTTTTTGAAATTGAAGAAATTCGAATTGATGATGTGAAAGATTTGATTAGGCGGGGCCAGATTCAAGATGCTAAATCAATTTCATGTCTATTGGCCACCATCTTTAATTTTAATTATTAGAAAGGGTCAAAAATGGTACTAGAAAAACTTTTATCTGATATAGACAATAATCAGGACGAACTGGTTGAACTACATAGATCTCTTGTCCAAATACCTTCAGTTAATACGGGTTTTATGCCCACAGGGAATGAAACAGATGTATGTGAATTCGCGAAAAAATGGTTAGACAATTTTTCGATTGACTCTCAAATTCTTGGGATGGTTCCTGAAAGAGGGAATTTAATTTCTAAGATTCCAGGCAGTTCTGGAAATGGAGGATTGCTGTTTATGTCGCATACTGACGTTGTACCTGTCGAGAATGAATCAAAATGGAAATTCCCCCCTTTTAGTGCATCCGTATATAGGGGGAGAATTTATGGGCGCGGAGCATCTGATTGTAAGGTGCTACTTGCAGCGCAAATGATGGCAATGCGTATAATGAAACAAAACAATGTTCAACTTCGAGATTCTCTAATATTGGCTTCAGGTTCAGATGAAGAACATGGTGGAACATATGGATTTAAATGGCTTGCTGAAAACCATCCTGATTTGATATATGCTCCATTTGCTGTAAATGAAGGTGGAGGAGTCCCTGTTAATGCAGCAGGGAATTTAGCTTATCTTTTGGGAGTCGGAGAAAAAGGCAGACTACAAATTGAAATTACTGTTCGAGGTTCAAGTTCACATGCATCAGTACCTTGGCAAGGCGATAATGCACTTTTCAGATTTAATAGAGTCTTGGCAGCTATTGAAAATTACTCTGCAAATAAAGATGTGTCAGGTCCAATTTTTGATCATTTGTCTAATTTCGCAATTGAGCACAAACCAACTATTGAAAACATTGATGAAATTATCGAAGGAGTAGAATCTTCAAATCCATCCTTAGCATCAATATTAAGAGCTAGTTCAAGAATGACTCTAACTCCAACAATGGTAAATGGTGGAATTAAATCCAATAGTGTTCCTGAAACAATTAATCTTACTTGTGATGTAAGAACCTTGCCTAATCAGGATGAAAATTATGTTCGGACCCAATTAGATAGTATTTTATCTGGAATTGATGGTGTATCGTATGAAATTGATTATATGGCAATTCCAAATTCTTCTATCTTTAACAGTGAGCTAACAACTCAAATTTCGCAGGCTACTTCATTAGTTCTAGAAAGCCCAGAAATTCAATGGATTCCATCTTTGAGTACAGGTTTTACTGACTCTAGATTTACTCGTCCTATGGGGGTTGTGACTTATGGATTTACTGGTGCACACCCTGAGGATGATCAATCAAAGAACAATATGCATGGAACTGACGAATCAGTAGGGATTAAAAGTTTAGTTTCAGGGGCAAAAATTATGACTGCATTGGCTTATAATTTGCTAGCAGAAAATTGATTTGTATACATATGTCACCGTATAATAAATACCACAAACAATTTATGAGATTCAATGGAAAATATAATTAAATACGTAGAACCCCAAATTCGGCCTTCTACACTTGTAGTTGCATTCGCAGGCTGGCCTGATGCTTCTCAGGCAGCGACGGACTCAATAAATTTCTTAATCCAAGGGCTTCCGGCATTAAAATTTTCCGAAATTGATTCACAAGAATTTTTTGTTTTTTCAGAAGAGCGCCCTGAAATTAGGATCCAGCAAGATAATACTCGAGTGTTACTTTGGCCAGAAAATGAATTTTATTGTCATTCGTTGCAACATAAAGATCGAAATATCATTCTGTTAAATGGTACTGAACCAAATATTCGATGGAAGAATTTTATTTCATTAGTAATGAAAATTGCTGATGAACAAAAGGTTGATAGAATTATTTCACTTGGATCATTACTTGATGCTGTGCCCCATACTAGACCTCTAAGAGTTAGCGGTTCTTCATCATCCACCCAAGTTGCGAAGAAAATTGAATGGTCCGGTGTAAGAAAATCTAAATATCAGGGTCCCACTAGTATTCATTCACTTTTTGTGGATGAATGTAAGTCTGCAAACATAATCTATACTAGTCTATGGGTTCATTGTTCTCATTATGTGAATTCAAATACGAATCCTAGAGCTGCATATACTTTACTAAAGAATTTAAAAGAGATTTCTGGATTGCAGGTGGATTTGTCAGAACTTAAAATATCAGCCGAGCGTTTTGACCTCCAAATGGATAAAGCAATTGAAGATGATCCTGAAATCTCAACATATGTAACTCAATTGGAAGAGAATTATGATTCTGCTAATATAGATTTAGATGAAATCCCCAATCATGAGTCAGTAGTTGCAGAATTAGAAGATTTTCTTAGGAGTCAGAGTCCTGGTAATTCATAAGTCCAATTTGTTTGATTTAAACAATGTTTATGCGAAAGAAAATTTTTTAGCATCATTTTCATTGTAAGCCTCAAGCATAGAATAAGGAATTGTCCATTTAACCCCGTTTGATAGTTCGACTTTAGCGGTGGATACTCGTTTCGCGCAAATCTTACCTATAGAGCCTTGCTGAGGACCGTTCCAGTTTTTCCCAATGTATCGAACAGTGTGACCAATTTGTATCGCACAACAATCAACTTGTGAACTAGTCTTGGTTATGTTTTCTAAAAAATCGGGTAGGGAGAATTGTTGTTTGTCTTTAAGCATTTTGAAACCCCGTCATTATTTATAGAACATTTTAGAACATAATAGTAATGAAGTCAACTTAAAAGACAGCTATTGGATTGACTGGAGATCCTGTGGTGTTGTGTAATCTCAATGGCAAAATATTTATTAAAAAGGTCCATTCATTTCTTTCGAGGCATTCCTTTGCTATGTCTTCTAAGTTGGCGTTGTCTAAAATCCATAGACCCATGCCTACGATTCCTATTTGATGTATCGGGTTGCTTAGTGTTTCGTACTGTTGTGGCATCACATCATTTCCTGTATCGGATCCCAAGATAGATATCTCTCTTTCATGTAATAATGGTAAACATCCAGCTTGGCAAGCAGTTGATCCTTCAATTCTGGGGTTAACTGCACCTTCGATATTTCTTCGATGTAGTTGTCCTGTTCTAACTAATAAAACGTCTCCCTTTTCTATTTTGAACCCAAATTTTTCTTCGGCTTTTATAATATCTTCAGGCATTACGCCAGTTCCTCTTTCCATCCATTGAATGTCTTTTAGTAATGGTATGTCTACAAGGACTCCTCTAGTTATAATCCCTTCCTTTGCTAATTCGATTGATTCTATAGTTGCACCCTTACTTGTTGATACCAGGTGGGAGGGTTGGTTGTTGTATGCTTTTCCTTTCCAAAAAAAATGTGCGAGGCTATCCATGTGCGTAATAGTATGACCATGAAATATTAGCCCGAAATAATCTGTTGATGCTTGTGATGTACGATTGGAAACTTTGTTTCCATCTGCCCATCCTTCACCGCTTTCAACCATGTAATGAACCGGAGGAATTTGTGAATCGGGAGATGGATCCCATGAAATTGTCCTAGCACATGATACAGTTTTACCGTTTTTTACGCCTCTAATTGCTTGTAGAGTTTTATCTTGCGATAAATAATTTAAAGTTCCTAATTGGTCTTCAGATCCCCATCTGTTCCAATTACTTAAGCTATTAAAATATTCCAATACTTCCTTTTCATTTGGGATACCTGTTTGCATGTTATCCTCCATATCAATTTTTCGAAGTATATCCCTTTTATACTTTTAGCAAAAGTTACTTGTTATCTTATGAAAGATTTGAAAGTTTGGTATATTTAATTTGAGGTTTTGAATATATGAATAATACGATTGCTTATGTGACACATGAGGGTACAATCAACCTAGTCGACTCAAAGTTAAATATAGTTAAATCTATTAGGCAACCAGATATGCTACTATCGTGGCCGACTTTTTCACAAAACAATGAAGACATCATTTTTTCAGGGACACGTACTTTTCCAGGGAAGAATACAAAAAATGTCAATGCTTTATATTTGTTGAATTTGAAAAACGACCAGATTCCACGGTTGGTTTATATTAATGAATCGGATACAGGTATGATTTCCACAGATACTCCACATTATGTTTTGGGGTCACCTGATTCTTCTAAAGTTGCATTTATATCGCAAACAATTGAAGGTGGTATGTCCTTGTTTGTAAAAGTACAGAATTCATCTAATTTGCTTAAGATAATTGATGGAGCGCCAATATATTTTTCTTGGTCTGCGGATTCTAATTATTTGATGGTACATGTATCGGATTCATATTATTTGGCTAATGTTAATAATGGTGAATTAGTGAAACTTGATGGAGATTCTTCACTTTGTATGTGCCCCATGTGGTCACCTGTCAATGATTATTGTCTTTTAGGTATTGATTACGAAAATGACAAACAGAGAATAGGATTGGTAGATTATGAGGGACAATTTTCAAATGTCATGGATGTTGATGGAGCTGCTACTTTTATCTGGGACCCTGCTGGGAAATATTTTGCTTTGGCAGAAAATCTAGATAACGATAGAGGATATTATAATACTACATCTATAATTGATACTAATGGATGTTCAAAAGAAATTCTTATATCTGATCCATTACTATGTATGTTTTGGTCACCAAAAGGAGACCAAATTTGTTATGTTACATTGTCAGAGAATGGATATGGATCGCTTAGGTTTGGTGTATGTGATTTTAATGGGAATATCATATATTTACCGGATTTCAAGCCTAGCCAGATGCAATTAATTTCATATATGTTTTTTGATCAATATTCTATTTCACATTCCCCTTGGTCTGCAGATGGGGAAAGAATAATTTTTTCGGGTTTGTTAGGCTATGAATCTGAAAGAACTCCACTACCTAGTGATGAAGAAGTGCATGTATACCAAGTTGAAATAAGTAGTCCTAATTATGCTCAAAAAATTGATAGAGGTACTTTTGGTGTTTGGACACGATAAAAATAGGAGGAAAAATGTTTTATAGATTATATTCTGGTGATGATGGGAGATCATGTATGGAAGTGGGTTATTCACCTCCTGAAGCAATGGACGCCAGTTCAATTGTGTTTAGGAAGCATGAAGCAGGTAATTTTATGGATTGGCATGTAGCACCACGTCGACAATTTATTGTCACATTGGCAGGGAAAGTCGAGATTGGTCTAGGAGATGGAACGAAATTCCATTTAGGTGTCGGAGATATTATGCTTGCTGAAGATATTTCAGGACAAGGCCATACAACCAGAGTTATTGGGGATTCAGAGAGAATTTCGATTGCTATTCCAGTAGAATAATTTCGTAGGAGAGTGATAATGAGCAATTTATTTACTCCAATTACAATTCGTGGAGAAATAATACGTAATAGAATTTTTGTATCTCCTATGTGTCAGTACTCAGTAGATAATATGGATGGAGTTCCTTCAGATTGGCATTTCGTACATTTGGGCACAAGGGCAGTTGGTGGTGCAGGACTGGTGATGGCTGAGGCATCTTCTGTTTCTCCTGAAGGTAGGATTTCCCCTTATGATTTGGGTATTTGGTCTAATAAACAAGCTGAAAAATTTGAACGAATTACGAATTTTATTACTTCCCAAGGAGCTACACCTGCAATTCAGTTAGCTCATGCTGGTCGAAAGGCTTCACATGATAGACCATGGAAAAATCGTGAAATGTTACTTCCTGAAGAAGATGGTTGGGAAACTTTTGCTCCAAGTCCCATTGCATTTGATGCGGACTCCTTAGTTCCTAATGAGATGTCTTTAGAAGATATTGATGCTATTATTTCCGCTTTTGGAGAATCAGCATTGCTTTCAGTCAATGCTGGATTTAAAGTTTTGGAATTACATTTCGCTCATGGATATCTTATAAACCAGTTTTTATCACCTACGTCAAATCTTCGTAATGATGAATATGGAGGCAGTTTTCAGAGACGCTGTAAATTCCCTCTTGAAATAGTCGAAACTATTAGAAAGAAAATTCCAGAATCAATGCCATTGATTGTCAGGATTTCTGCCAATGAGTATGTTGATGGAGGTTGGGACATTAAAGATTCAATAGAATTCGCAAAGATTTTGAAGACCTTTGGAGTAGATATGATTGATTGTTCTTCTGGAGGTAACTCTAATGACCAAATAATTGATTCATATCCAGGCTATCAAGTTCCATTTGCTAGTGTCATTCGTAATTCAGCTTCTATAATGACTGGATCAGTTGGTTTGATTACTGAACCAGTTCAGTCTGAACAGATTCTAAAGAATGGTGAATCAGATGTGATATTTTTAGGAAGAGAACTATTACGAAATCCGTATTGGCCAATGCAAGCACAAGTTATTTTAGACCAACAGGATAGCATTTGGCCTTTGCAGTATATTAGATCTAGGAATTAATTTGAAATTTGATGATCAATTACACGAGTTTTAAGTTCTTCCATGTTGAGTTCAATTCCTAATCCGGGTTTAGATGAAGGTACAATGTGACCATCTTTAAAGCCTAAAGGTTCCGTAAATATTCGTTCATGTAATGGTGATTGATTTGCTTCTTGGATCAAAAAATTTGGTGTACATGTATCTAACTGAATTGCTGCAGATGCTGCAATAGGTCCACAATACATATGAGGTGCAATTAGGGCATAATGTGTTTCGGCAATTCCAGCAATTTTTTTAGATTCTAGTATTCCTCCGCATTGCCCCACATCTAATTGGATTATTTGAGCAGCTTGTTGCTTTAGAACTTCTGAAAACTCAAACTTTGTAGTAAGTCTCTCACCTGTAGCTATTGGAATACTGGTGTGCGAAGCGATTCTAGCCATTTCAGTGACATTTTCTGGATGTACGGGTTCTTCAAACCATAAAGGACTATATTCTTCTAAGGCTTTGGCAACTCTAATTGCACTATAAGTTGTCATTTGACCGTGCGTTCCAATTCCGACTTCAAGTTTATCTCCAACAGCATTTCGAATACTTTCGAAAATTCTTCTAGCTGCATTGATTTCTGATAATGAAACATTGCGGGGTGATGGGAAGCCGGGTGGAAAAGGATCAATTTTGCATGCAGAATTACCACTTTCTACTAATTGAAGTGCTATTTCTCCAGCTAGTTCAGGATTTTCAGAAAAACCTACACTAGGTGAGGGCATATAGGCATATGATTTGAGTGTTTCATGATATTGACCACCTAGTAAATTATAAATCGGCTGATTAGTAGATTTTCCTATTATGTCCCAACATGCGATTTCAAGTGCACTGATCGCAGGAGTGGAATAGAGGCTAGGATGTCTTAAATCATGTCTTTCAGCAAATGCTTTGAGCCAAAAACTTTCTATATTGAAAGGGTTTTGGCCAATGAGGTATTTTCTAGAGATTTCATGAATTATTTCGACATGTGATTTCAAGTCTTCAGAGTTTGGTATTACACCGCCTGTGGGTCGTTCTCCCAACCCAATAATTCCATTACTTGTTTCAACTAAAACAAATAGTAAGTACCTTCCACCAACATATTTTGGAGGATCATTTTCAAAACGATGTATAGGCTCATTTTTAACAACTAATGTTTCAATTTTTTTTACTTTCATATTTCCTCACTTTAATTACACAAGAATCATTAATTGGATGAAAATCTTTCTAGAACCATTGCTGCTCCATGACCACCATTGCCACAAATCCCTGCTATACCAAATTGCTTGTCATGGTCATTTAAAGCATGTAGTAATTCTAGTGGCAGTCTCGCACCAGACATTCCTGTAGGATGTCCCATAGCAACTGATCCGCCATTGACATTGAGTCTGTCAGTATCAATGTCTAGTTCTTTACTTAGAGCTATCACCTGAGCTGCAAATGCTTCATTAATTTCAATTAATTTAATATCCTCAAGTACTAGTTCTGCAGAAGTAACAGCATTTTTGAATGCTTCAATTGGTCCTAGACCAAAGGATTTGGCTTCTACTGCCGACATTTCATATGACTTGATTGTGCCTAGAGGTCTTAAGTTTAATTCTTTGGCCTTTTTGTAAGAAGTTACAATTACGCAGCATGCAGCATCTGATATTGGAGGAGAAGTGCCAGCCGTAATAGTTCCAGTCTTGTTAAATGATGGCCTGAGTTTTGCTAATCCCTCAAGAGAGGTATCCTCTCGTGGGCATTCATCTTCATCGATAATTATTGTATTTCCTCTAGATTTTTTAATTTCGATTGGAGCTATAACATTTTTGTAGAATCCACTTTGTTTTGCTTGTTGATATTTCATTTGGCTATCTAGAGAAAACAGTTCTTGGTCTGTTCTATCGATTTCATATTTCAGGGCAAGATCATCAGTTAGATCACCCATTAACTTTCCTTCAATTCCACATTTGTATCCATCACTGAACATTGCATCAACTAAATTCACATCACCGACTTTTGATCCCCACCTTTGATTCACTGCAAGATATGGTACGCTGCTATGATGTTCCATACCGCCAGCTAAGACAATATCTGATCTTCCGAGTCTTATACTGTCTGCCGCTAGCATAATTGATTTCATCCCCGCTATGCATGCCATTTGGATTCCATATGCAGGAACAGTATCAGGGATACCTGATTTCACAGATGCTATTCTAGGTGCATTTGGCCCGCATCCGGCTTGTCTCGAGTGTCCCATAATTACTTCATCAATTTGATCTGGATAAATTTTACTGTTCTCCATAGCTGCAGTCATAGCTGTAACTGCTAAATCAATTACTGTTAAGTCTTTAAGTGATCCTCCGAATCTACCTATTGGTGTTCTGGCACCGTTAATGATTACAATATCGGAATCGTGCATGGTTTCTCCTACTTTGTTTATGGATTGATAGATAGTATATACGAAACGATTTTACTTTATATGATTCCCTGTGATTTGATTAGTATACAGAATTTCAATTTCATGCTCATTAAGCCCTAGAATTGAAGTAAGAATGTGATAGTTGTGTTGTCCAAATTCAGGAGATTTTTGGGAATTTATAATCCTATGATTGTTAACGATGAATGGAGTATTTATGAAATAATCTTTTTCTTCTTGATTACGAGAAATTTCCTTGAATACACTTCGATATTTTAAGTGAAAATTTTCTTTGAGATCACTAATAGATGCAATTTTTATGGCAGGAATTGATGCTGATTGCAATAATGTTTCAATTTCGTCTACTTTTAGTTTTTTTGACCAATTGTTGATGGCTTCATGTAATAAAACCTTGTTTTGAAGACGGTTGATTAGGTTAGAAAACTCTTTCCTTTTCAGCCAAGCTCTGTTTTCTGTGACATGACAAAATGTTTGCCAGTCTTCCTCATTTCTGATTGCTATTGCTATCCACGAGTTGTTTCCAGCACACTTGAATGCTCCGTGGGGTGACATTTCAGGACTACCATTTTCTATTAATTGTTGAGGGTCACCAACACTTAACAGGTCTCCAAAAAATGACAATGCTGTTTCTTGTTGCGATAAATCGATTAACTGCCCCTTTCCAGAATGCGACTTTGAAAACAATCCTGTTAATATAGCTGCTAGTCCAAGATTTCCAGCAATTACGTCAGTATGCATTATGGAGGATAGCTCAGGAGAATAGTTCAAAAGAGATGGAATTCCGGTCATTAATTCAATACATGATCCATTAGCAGGGAACAAAGAATACTCTCCAAATGTTCCATAGCCAGGCATTCGAAGCATTATGAGAGAAGGGTTTACATTTAGAAGAGTTTGGAATTCGAGATTTAAGTTTTTTAAGACTCTTAATGAGAAATTTTCAACAACAATATCGGAAATTCTGACTAAGTCTAAAAATTTTTCTCGACCTTCTTTTGCCTCCAAGTCTAGAGTCATTCCAAGTTTGTTTTGGTTAACGGCGTTAAAATTATAATAGTGATTGTACGGTGATTGATTATTGAAATTGCACGGATAGTCATGGGTATTTATGTCTTCAATAGGGCCTCTCCACAAATCTGGTCGAGTGGGAGATTCTATTTGAATTACCTCTGCACCTAAAGAACCAAGTAGTTGAGATGTTAATGCGCCAGACCAAGTATGAGTTAATGCTACTACCCTGAGATTTGCCAGTGGAAGAGGTTTTACCTCCTGATTCGATGTGTCAGTCTTTTTTCTATCTAAATGGTTTTGATTAATTCGGTGGGGGATTTCAGGTTTTTTACTTGATTTTATAATTTTGAATGGCAACCCAGGAATTGGTACTTGATCATTTGATAAGTAATCAATATTTTCGAAAAATTTACGAGATCTCAGATGTTCATTTTTGACTAAGTCTGAGATTGTTAATTTCATTCCAACTAATATTCCTAGAGGTGATAACCGTTGAAAAATTTCATTCATTGTCATGTCGCGAAAGCATTCTTCTAAAATGCTATTCTGATTAGTAAGAGTTTCATCAGAATCCTCAGGAATCTTTTGGAGTTGTATGTTGAAAATAGCTTCAATTATTTCCAGACTTGCTTGATCTCGACTGTTTATGAAAACTTTTCCATCTTTACATTTGACTAGCTGTTTCTTGTGAGGGATTAATTTCTTATCAGGTAAACCAGAATATGTGGAATGAAGAAGTGAAGGCGCAATGATAGGGAGAATTGACTCTAGAACGGAAATTTCAACTGTTGAACCTGTTCCAGATTCCTTCCTGGCAATTAATGCGAATAAGGCTGCTGAATAAGCATAAGATCCGGCGTGAAAATACGATGTATTTCCAGGGATTTTAATCGGAATACCATTTTGAGAACTTGAAAGAGACATAATTCCAGAAGTAGCTTGTAAAATTAAATCTGTTGTTTCTAAGTTCTTAAGTGGTCCATTCGATCCCGTATCACTGATTGATATGGAAATTAATTTTGGATTATTTATTTCGTTAAAGTCAAATTTTTGAGTTGATGTCAAATTTGATGAGTGAATTAGTACATCACAATTTTGAATTATAGAATTAATACATCTTCTTTGTTTGCTTGAATTAAAATTGTAATCAACAATTTTCTTGCCAATATTTAAATATTCGAAATTTTTGTTTAAATCATTTGATTGAACTTTGAGGGAATTTATTTTGGTGACTTGTGCACCATATTGAGAAAATAACCTTCCGCAGTAAGCTCCAGCAAGTCCAGAAGGTAATTCAACAATTTGTAGTCCAGTTAGTGGAAGATTATCCAATAATCACCATGAAAATATTTAAAAACTAGTTTGATTTTAATGAGGATATTACATTCTGTGGATTCATGGGCAAATTTCTGATTTGTACCCCTGTAGCATCTAGGATTGCATTACTTAATGCAGCTAAAGGAGGGACAATATTTGCTTCACCAACGCCTCTTACTCCATACGGATGGTTTGGATTTGGTACTTCAATTATTTCTGTATTTATCATTGGTAAGTCAAGAGAAGTTGGCATTCTATAGTCAAGAAGACTTGTATTAACTACATTACCGTCAGAGCCCATAAAATATTCTTCGTTTAGTGCCCATCCTATTCCTTGTGCAGTTCCGCCTTGAATTTGACCTTCGACATGAACTGGATATATTGCCGTTCCAGCATCTTGAAATGCTGTAATTTTAAGTATGTCCACTTTTCCTGTTTCAGGGTCTACTTCCACATCTATTATGTTGGCGGCATAAGATCCGCCAGACCCTGCGGGATTTAAATTGGCTCTACCTACTACGGGACCTCCAGTTTCAGGTAATAATTTGGAAATTTGTGAGAAAGTCAATTTCAATTCTGAATCTGATTTGTGTTTAAGTATTCCATCTTTATATTCTATATCCTTGATATTAGAATCCCATAATTTTGCGGCACGTTCTACTAGTTGACGTTTGACGTCATTTGCTGCTTCGAAAACTGCCCAGCCTGTTTTATAAGCAACACTACTTCCACCAGTGTTGCTAGTAAATCCAATACTGTCAGTATCTCCTACTTTAGGGATCACATCTTCAACGGGTATCCCGAGAACTTCTGCAAACATTTGAGCTGCGGCAGTTCTGCTACCTCCGATATCTACGGAACCTTCAACCAAACTGACTCTGCCATCTGAAATAACGTTTGCTATTGCACTAGCCATTCCAGTGTTATTTCTACAAAAGCCCATACTCACGCCTCTGCCTTGATTCGATTTGGTGAGTGGGGAATTGTAATGAGAGTGGTGGATTACTGCTTCCATTACTTCTTTTGCACCTATTACACCATTTATCAAACCATCAGCCCTTCTATCTCCTTCGACTGCAACATTTAACAATCTAAATTCCATTGAATTTAGATTCAGTTTCCTAGCTATTTCCTCCATTAAAGTTTCAACTGAAAACATTGCAATGGGTGCGCCAGGTGCACGATAGGCTGCAGTTTTTGGTTTATTGTTTACTACGTCATACCCATCAATTTGGATATTCTCTATATTGTATGGAGAAAAAATGGCTGCGGAAGCTCCTGCTATAGGAGCTCCAGGGAATGCTCCTGCTTCAAAATATAAAGATGCTTTCGCAGCAGTAATCTTACCTTCTTTAGTAGTTCCGATCTTAACTTTGCAATAGCTTCCTGAGGTTGGTCCAGTTGCTTCAATAATTTCAGATCTACTCATAGTCATTTTTACGGGATAACCACTCTTTTTTGCTAGCATAGCTGCGATTGGTTCAAGATATATAGGATTTTTACCTCCGAATCCTCCTCCAATTTCCATTGGAATAACTTGCACAGAGGAATTGGGTATTCCAAGTACATTTGCAGTGTTGTCACGAACTCCAAATTGGCCTTGGCTACTACACCAAATAGTCAGTCTACCTTCCGGAGTCCACCATGCAGTTGCATTATGTGGTTCTATATATCCTTGATGGACAGATTTAGTTCTAAATTCACGCTCAATTACAAGATCTGAGTTTTGGAATGCCGATTTTGGGTCTCCGAACTTAAATTGTAGATGAGAAGCTATATTTCCTGAAACTAAAGGATCATTTGGGTCATCTTTCCAATGTGGATGTAATTTAGGTGCATCTTCCTTTATTGCATCTTCTACTGTTATTACAGGATCCAGGATTTCATAATCAATTTTAACCAAATTTGAGGCTTCTTCGGCTGCTTGCAAGCTTGTTGCCGAAACTGCTGCAACAGCATGTCCTTTATAAAAAACCCTATCAACCGCCATTACATTTTGTGTAATGGATTTGCCCAGTTCTGGAATTTGTGCAATGGGTGATTGTTGAGGAAAGTCCGATGCAGTGACTACTGATTTTACATCAGGAGAATTCTGTGCTTCAGAAATGTCAATTGAGCGAATTTTAGCGTGAGCATATGGGCTACGAATGATCTTTCCATATAACATTCCAGGCAAAGAAATATCGGCACCATATTGTGCTTTTCCTGTGACCTTATCAATTGCATCATGTCTTTCAGGGTTGGTACCAACTATTTTGTAAGTTGTTTTAGGTATTAACACAGGAATGTTCACTTCAATCTCCTTTGGATAACTCAAGGTACAGGGCATATTATCATAAATGAAGATTACTGATTTGGAAAAGGAACGAGAAGAATCTGTTAATTTATCAAATTATTTTTAAGATTTCCTTTGACGTGAAAAAGGGTTTACAAAATAGATCCATGGTATTAAAAGGCAGAAAATTAATAGTGAAAGCCCGGCAAGTAAAAAGATTTCTGATTGATTGTGCAGAAAAGTTGAAATCTTCTCGCCGAATATGAATAACAAGCCTCCCAAAATGAAAAATCTTACTCCTCTAGCTATTAATGATACCAATATGAAATTCTTAAAGTTATAATTCATTATTCCTGCAGAAATAGTGAACACTTTGTAAGGTAAAGGTGAAATAGCGGCTATAGCTATTGCCCATACACCGTATTTTGAAAAGAAAATTTCGGCTTTTGAGAATTTTTCCTGTGAAACGAATTTCATAGTCCAATTTCGACCGAATTTGTTTCCAAGCCAATATCCAATTATTCCACCAATAACTGAAAATAATGTAGCTATTAAAGAGAATAAAAATGAAAGTTCTGGGTTTGTAATTGACATAACTATAATTAATGGATCTGGAGGGATTGGACTGAAAATAGATTCAACCATTACAGTTATTGGTAGAACTATAAAAGCCCAACTAGTATCAGAAAATGTTAGTAACCAATTTGATATATAGGACAAAAAGTCTATTAGATTTGTAAATATCTCTTTTAGCATGCTGATCTATTTGTATATCATTTGAAGTGCGCGTTGAATATTCGTCGGCGAGGGTCGGGATTTGTGTGAATCAATTTCGGAAATTATAGATGTTACAGCGTCATTGGCAGGGGTTTGGATTCCTATTCTTTTGCCTTCATTTGAGATAAATCCATTCATATACTGAATTTCAGAGTGGCGTTTTTTAGATGTGTCTTGTGCCATTGATGAAAAGTGGTCAGAACCCTTCGGTTTTAGTTGTGTAATAAATAATTCATCTAATTCCTCAAAAACAGATCCATCGTCTGCATTAGCCCATTTTTCTGCAGGAAGTCCTTTAAATGGTTCTATGGCAAAACCTAATTTTAAGCCTACTTGTATTACCTCTTTAGCAATCAGGATTTGTATTCTCCGTGCGTCAGGATTTGTTCCTAGCTCAGATGCAAGACCAGTCATGCCCTGTACAGGATTAGAACTTGCATTAGATGCTAGTTTTGACCAACGTTCCCCCCAGATATTAGATGTAGGAATAGCTGTGTCTACGTCATTCATGATTTCTACTAGCCGATGAACTCTCTCTGTGATTCTTCCATGAAGTTCACCTATACGGAAAATAATATATCCTCGTTCTTTTCCAGTTTCTCCACCTCTTTTCACAACTCCAGGCTCCCAAAGTGCAACAGATATAGTGGACATGACCATGCCAATTGCATGATTATGTCCGACTATTGATGCAATCATCTTGTCATTCATACAATTTTGGGCTGAAATGATTATTCCATCGGGTTTCACAATATTTTTAACGTAATGAGATGCCCATTCGGTGTCGAATGATTTTACACATATCAGAATGATGTCAAATTTTTCAATGAGATTAAGGGCATTTGTAAAATGGATTGCATTAACTTTTACAGAATTTGAAAAGTTTAAGTCGTCTATAATTAGTTCATTTTGGTTCATTGCATTGACATGTGAACCCCACATGTCAATGATAGTAACATCGTGACCTGCTTTTATAAGATGACCGCCTATGTAGCTTCCTACAGCTCCAGCACCAAATATGCAAATTCGTTCGTTCATTCTGAGTGTCTCCTAATTTCAATGTTAAAATCATGTTCATCATGGGTCGTTTTTACTCTTGCGGCTATCATTTCTATATCAATTGTCTCAAATGATTCTTTAGTCGTTATCAGTTCATTTTCTTCGTCGATTACCTCAAAAGAAATATCATTGATGAGGATGTTTAATCTTTCATTTAATGAGTTTGATGAATTCTCATATATATTTTGAATTAGGTTTTCGGTTTCGATTAGGATTGATTCTGCTTCACGGTTAGAAATAACTAAAAACTTAATTTTATCTCCTGGTAATGCCTGAGCGATTTTACTAATATCTGATGATATAATAGTCGCAATTTTGGGATATCCACCTGTTACTCCTCGATCTGACATTAATATTATTGGATTACCATTGCCTGGGATCTGGATTGAACCCATCATTGTTCCATCAGACAAAATATCAGGGCTACCAAAGTGCTCAATATTTTTACCTTCAAGCCTGTATCCAATTCGATTTGATTGATCAGAAACAATATATTCTGAATTTTGAAAAGTTTCTATGCCTTGTGCAGTAAAAGATCTTTGTTGTGGACCTAGGATTACTCGGATTTGGTGGTCATGACCGTATGTTGGTGGTAGTATTTTGGGAGGAAGTCTTCTTTGAACATATTTACTAGGTTCAAAAGTTTTATGGTTTGTAAGTATATCCCCGGTAATGAGTGAACGTCCATTAAGCCCAGCGAAATTTGAATTAACGTATGTAGATTTACTACCTAGCGTTTCTGGAACAGATATACCCCCTTCAAATGAAATATACGATCTACATCCATCAAACGGAGATTGGAGTTCAAGGGTATCGTTTTCATTCGCGATAATAGATTGCCACATTGGTACAGATTTTTGATTAATAGTTGGGGATAAATTTGCTCCTGTAAGTGAGAAAACTGTGTCCTTTAGAAATTTTAACTTGAGTCCAAAAACTGTAGTTTCTATTGATGGAGAATTTTGATCATTATTTACTAGTATGTTCCCAACCCTGTATGCAAATTGATCCATCGCACCAGAGACAGGTACACCGTATTTTTGATAGCCAAACCTCCCCAAATCTTGGATGGTAGATAAAACTCCTGGATTTATAATTTCTATTAGATTATTTTTCATTGATTTCTTCAACAGTTGGTTCAAATGATCCATTTTGGTAATTAGATTCGAGTTCAAGATAGGAATCCAAGTCTGGGAGTGGATCAAATTTTAGATAATTCCCTGGGATCAAAAGTGTCGGAGGTGTTTTGTTTTGATCGAATAATTTGATTGGTGTTCTACCAATAATTCTCCAACCTCCTGGGCTATCATTTGGGTAAATACCAGTTTGTTTGTCAGCTATTCCAACTGACCCTCCACTGATTTTGGATCTCGGAGTGTCCAGTCTAGGTGTTTCTAATTTCGAGGGGAGTCCACCTAGATAGGGGAAGCCAGGACTAAATCCCATCATGTAGACCAAGTATTTTTTAGAAGAATGTAAGTCTATTACATTCGGTTCATCAATATTTGTGTGTTTACTTACAAATGATAAGTCAGGTCCAAAATCACCACCATAAAGAGTAGGTACATGCACAACCAATTGTGTAGTTACTTCTTGGTTTTGGATACTTTCGAGTTCATTTGCGATTTTAGATTGGATTTCGCTAGAAGAAATTTGTAATGGGTCAAACATAATTAAAATTGATTTGTATGAGGGGACAGAATCAATAATTCCATTCATGCTAAAAGATGCAATCTTATTGTTCAGAGAGTGAACCAGCCTATTGACCTCGGGGTCAATGGAGTCACCAAGTTCTACGACCATAGCTTTGTCACCAGCATTTAAAAATATTGGAGATTTGTACATTATTTTCTCTTAAACGTTCATTGTTTTTGAAAGAGGTTGGATGTTTATTCCCTCATAAGTAAGTTGTTTCCTAAGAATTTCAGCCATTTTAACCGCATTAGAAGTATCTCCATGGATACAAATGCTATCTGCTTGTATATCAAATGTGCCACCATCTTTTAAAAGTGCTTTCCCCTCTTTTGCAATTCTTAAACCATTTTCTATTACAGTATCTATATCATGTAAGACTGCTCCTTTTTCATATCTTGGAGCCAGTGATCCGTCTTTTAATAAAGTTCTATCGGCAAAAGCTTCTTTAGCAACTTTAATATTTCTATTAATTGCTATTTCTACCCATTTTGATCCAGATAAAGCTAATAAATAGATTTCAGGGTTAAACTCTTCTATTACATCACATATTGCTGAAGCAATATTCTCGTTTGCTACCGCGTCATTATATAAAGCTCCATGTGGCTTTATATGTTGCAAAGATTTAGATGAAGTGAAAGCTTGTAATGCACCCATTTGATAGAGAATATCATTCTTGATTTCCTGGATGGAAGATGGAATACTTCTTCTTCCAAATCCTCTTAAATCGAAATATGATGCGTGGGCTCCAATTTCGACATTGTTCTTTGAAGCTGTTTCTACAGTGTGTTTCATCCAATTAGGATCACCAGCGTGAAAACCACAGGCGATATTGGCTGATGAAATCAAAGGCAATAACTTTTCATCATTACCCATTTTATAACTGCCAAAACTTTCCCCCATGTCTGCATTTAAATCAATCGTTTTGTTCATATCAGATTCCTATGAGAGACTATGTTTTAATTATCGCAGTATGATGAAACAGCGTAAAGTTAAGATTTTGTTAATACTATGAATATACATTTAAATTAGTTTATATTATGCATAGAACTTATATTTAATCAAAGTTGATGTGCATAAATGGATTCACAAATAATAGAAGAGGCTGCACGAATATCTTTAACAGCCATTTCAATAGCTTTTGTTGTAATTACTTCTTTGTTACTTACGATAAAATTTGCAAATTATTTAGACTCGAAGGCCTTTTTTGGATCTAATAATACTCAAAACAGTGATGCTGCAAAGGCTGCTGCTATAGCCGTAGCTGCGATAAAATACTCTAACAAAACAAAAATCGGATTGTAGATGCCAGAATTAATTAGCATATTTGAAAATATGGGACTTAATCATATTAGTTGGCAGGAACTTGTCATGATTGGTGTAGGTATTTTATTTGTTACGCTAGCAATTAAAAAAGATATTGAACCATATGAATTACTGCCAATTGGTTTAGGTATCATTGTAGGAAATCTTCCTTTAACTGGAATTACATTTTTCAACCCTAATTCTGATTTAGCACAAGATTCAGGGATTATTGGCGTGATTTTCCATTATGGATTAGCACACTGGAATATTCTTCCTCCATTGATATTTTTAGGGCTTGGAGCTATGACAGATTTTGGCCCTCTTATCTCTAATCCTAAGACATTGTTACTTGGGGCGGCAGCGCAAATTGGGATTTTTGTTGCTTTTTGGGCTGCAATTATGAGTAGTCTTATTCCCGGGTTTGAGGGCTTTTCTATTGCACAAGCAGCAGTGATTTCAATTATTGGTGGAGCAGATGGACCAACCACAATTTTTCTTTCTGGGAGGATTTCACCAGAACTACTTGGTATTACAGCAGTAGTTGCATATTCATATATGGCCTTGGTAGCGATAATTCAACCTCCAATTATGAAATTGCTAACGACAAAAAATGAACGATTGATTCGTATGAAATCCCCTGTTGAAATTTCGAAGACTAAGAAAATTGTTTTTCCGATGGCAGCAATGCTTATTATTATATTAATAGTTCCCCAGTCTGCACCATTGATTGCAATGTTTATGATAGGGAATATTTTTAAGGAAAGTGGAGTAGTTCCAAGACTTACATCTACAGTATCTAACGAATTGTTAAATTTAGTTACCACGCTCTTGATGATAACGATAGGAGCTCAATTAGCTGCAGACAAGATTTTTCACTTTGAAACAACTCTCATATTAAGCTTAGGTTTGATGGCATTGATTTTGGGGACAGCTTTTGGTGTATTGTTTGCTAAAATAATGAATTTGTTCATTAGAGACAAATCTAACAAGATTAACCCTTTGATAGGATCTGCAGGTGTTTCTGCAGTACCTATGGCTGCGAGAATTTCACATCAATTAGGACAATCGGAAGATTCGGATAACTATTTATTGCCTCATGCTATGGCACCTAATGTCGCAGGAGTGATAGGTTCAGCGGTAGTGGCAGGTATATTTGTTTCATTAATTAATTAAGTTATATCATGCCATATTCAATCAGAGTAAAAATTAACACTAAATGGTTTAGTGTAAATATTGATTCTATAGAGACTGATCCTGTAATTGCTTATATAGACGGGAAAAAATTTGAGGTTTCTCTAGACAATATTGAATTAAATAAAAATGAGAAGAATACTTCTTTATATTCTGTTACTGAAAAACAAGAGTTTTTTTCACCTTTGCCTGGTGTAATTGTATCTATTTTAGTTTCAGAAGGAGACGAGGTAAGATCTGGCACAGAGCTTTGTGTGATCGAGACGATGAAAATACAGCAGACATTGCGGTCATCAAATCAAGGGAAAATCATGAAAATATATATCCAAGAATCAGATCATATAAAAACCGGAGACAAATTATTTGAAATGACTCCTGAAATTTGATGGAGGCGACGGGCGGATTCGAACCGCCGAATAAAGGTTTTGCAGACCTCTGCCTTAAACCACTTGGCTACGTCGCCTCATTATTGGTGCCGAGGAGGAGACTCGAACTCCTACAGCTTTGCAGCCACAGCGCCCTCAACGCTGCGTGTCTACCAATTCCACCACCTCGGCAGATATTATATCCAAATAATTTAATAAGCTTATGGATTATATCTAAGGTAAATGTTGGTTGTCTACAAAATCATTTAATTGTGGTTTCAGATTTTTAGATTGATTAGAATTCGTATCCCAAATATAATTCTACCAAACATATTGAAGGTGTGAAGATGAATAATAAAAATTTTATTACTGATGAAACTATAGATATTTTAAGAAATATTCCAACGCAAACATTAATCGATGCCCTTTGGGTGAAAGATTGGCCTCAAGGATTTATTGAAGGAGCTTTGCCTTTGCAGTTAGGTCAAAAAATGGCAGGAAGGGCAGTAACTCTTCGTTTTGTACCACATCGACCTGATATAGTCGAAGATAAACCAAAAGGATCTGATTCAGCAGAATATGTTGCTATTGAATTGTGTGGACCATATGAAATCTTAGTAGTTGATGCACTTAGATGGAAGTATAGTTCTATAGGTGGAGACATAAAATTTTTGAGGATGCATCAACTAAATGCTGGAGGATTGGTGACTGATGGAGGAGTTAGAGACAGTATTTCTTTGAAGGAATATGGTTTCCCCGTTTATTCTGCCAGTACTACTGCAAAACAAGGACCGGGAGAGTTTTGGCCTTGGCAAGTAAATGATGCAATTCAATGTGGTGGTGTACTCGTTAGACCTGGTGATATTGTAGTTGGAGATGATGATGGAGTAGTAGTAGTACCACAATCTATGGTTCATGAAGTTATTCAAATTGCTAAAGAAAGGGAAGAAGTTGAAGAAGTGGTGAAAAAACAACTTGAAATTGAGAATTGTTCACCAGGTAAATATTACCCCTTTAATGATGCAACTTGGGAATTATTTCGCAGTAAAAAAATAGAGGACTAATACATGGAAATGGAAAATAATATACAGATATTGCTTGCTTCGAGGCCTGATGGTTATCCAAAAGAATCCGATTTCGAAATAATTGAATCTGAGATTCCTAAACCATTAGAGGGGGAGGTGTTAATAAAAATCTTATGGCTCTCTTTAGATCCTTATATGAGAGGGCGAATGCGAGATGAAGAATCATATGCATCTCCAGTAGCTATTGGAGATGTGATCGTTGGAGGAACAGTAGGGGTAGTTGTTAATTCTAGAACCCCAGCATTAAATCCAGGGGATTATGTCGAAGGTAGCTTGGGCTGGCAATCATATGCTGTTTCAGACCCTAGATTTCTTCGGGTAATTGATCCATCAATTGCTCCTGTAAAGTCTGCATTAGGGGTCCTAGGAATGCCATCAATGACTGCATATTTTGGCTTGTTGGATGTAGGAAAACCTGTTCCAGGTGAAACAGTAGTTGTATCTGCAGCCTCTGGAGCTGTAGGTCAAATTGTTGGTCAAATTGCAAAAATTATGGGATGTAGAGTTGTTGGAATAGTGGGGAGTGAAGACAAAAGATCTTACATAATTGATGAATTAGGATTTGACAGTGCTATTAATTACAAAAAATCAGATATTTCTGAAGATTTAAAAATGTTCTGTCCAGATGGGATCGATGTGTATTTTGACAATGTTGGTGGTGAGATTACTGATTCCGTTTTAGACCAGATAAATATTGGAGCTCGTATCTCTGTTTGTGGACAAATATCTCAATATAATCTTAAGGAACCTCAGTTGTCTAAGCGGAACATGTGGATTCTAATAAGGAAACAGGCTGTAATGCAAGGATTCTTAGTCTTTCAATTTGCAAATAAACACGAAGAAGCTAGAACAAGAATAGCAAAGTGGATTGAAGAAGGTAAGATAAAATATCGAGAAGATGTGGTTGATTCCCTTGAGAACGCGCCCAAAGCATTCATAGGTATGTTTCACGGAGAAAATTTCGGGAAATTACTGGTTAAAGTATCAGAATAACTGTTCATGATTTTTAAAGTGGCAGGAGCGGCAGGATTCGAACCCGCGACCTGTGGTTTTGGAGACCACTGCTCTTCCAGCTAAGCTACGCTCCTACACAGTATGTGATTTTATCATGCTGCAGGCTTTACTACACTACTTTTCACTGTTTCATATTGCAGATACGTAAATTACTTATGTGATGTGGGCTTTTTTAGATATTTTGAAAATTTGTCGGTCCGTAGTGAGGTCACCTATAAGCCGAGTTCTGTACTTCGATTTCTCGAAGCGGCGACCATCTATCTAGCCCAAAAGTTACCCTTTGGGTCGAGCGGCCAACCCGGAGTTTAGATTCAATGTGAACTCCACTTTACTGGAACCGGATTCCTATAACTCCAATTAGGCCTTGCACCAGATGGGGTTTACCGTGCCTTAAATGTCTCCATTTAAGCGGTGAGCTCTTACCTCACCATTTCACCCTTACCTTTCGGCGGTATATTTTCTGTGGCACTTTCCGTCGAGTTGCCCCGCCCCGTCGTTAACGGGCATCTTATCCGGAGGAGCTCGGACTTTCCTCCACAAAATTGTTGTGGCGGTCGCCCAGTGACCTCGAATCTACGGATCAAAATTATAGCATATTTGAATCTTTAAAAATCAAATTTTTAGTTCTACTGATTCGTCTGTAACTAAAATCTTTTCAATATTCTCTTTTAAAAAGATTTGTCGATACTCAACATCTAAAGAATCCCAGTCAGCGAATATTTGGGTAATATCTGATGAATTGATTGAATGATTCAATCCTGATTTAGCATTGTCAAGTTGATTCAGATATTCGCCCATTATTTGCAGAGTCATTTCACCATTGGCTGTTCGTCTTACACTTTGAAAAAATCTTCTTTGAGCAGTTTCAATTCTGTCATTCCATATTGATTTGATTGTATCAATATTTCGAAACTCGCGTTTTTCTAAATCTATAATTCTTGGTGAAAGCGCTAGTTTGAGTTGGTCTAATACAGTTGTTTCAAGTCTAGATGAACGCCATGTATGGTATGAGCACACACTTTGGTTGTTGCGTGATTGGCACTGGTAATACCTATAAGTCTTGTAAGACCTATTTCCATTTTTTAATTTCCAAGATTGTCTTTTTGTAGCACCCATCATTTTGTTGCCGCAGGACGCACAAAATACTAGTCCTGAAAGTAAAAATGGCTTTGATTCAGAAATACGTCCAATAGGTCTACGTTGCCATGTTTGATCACGGGCTTGTCGGAATAATTCTTCAGAGATAATTGGGGTGTGCTGTAGGGGCATTTTCATTCCAAAACGTGAATACGTTCCAATATAGGCAGAATTTCTTAAAATATCCCGAATAGTTACTACGTTCCAGTTTCGTCCCTTCTTGGTGAAAATGTTCCTATCATTTAAATGTTTTGCGATCAGTCGAAGGCCTAACTTGTCACTAGTGTATAGACGGTAAATTAGTTCTACTACCTTTGCTTCTTCTGCAACAATTTGTAATTTCTTTTGGTCAGAAATTTTGTATCCGTATGGAGGACGTCCTAATGCTTGAGCTTGAGAGGCCTTCTTCTGTAATGATTGTTTGATTTTAGTACTACCAGAAGAGGATTTTTTCCCGGAAACAGGAAAGAATTTCAAAGCATTTTGAATTGGATCGGGGCATTCATTGTCCATACACCTTACTTTTGACCCAGTTTTGTCACAATCTAGAATTTTCCTAACAGCTGATTCTAGGGAGTTTCCAAAGTGAGTAACATCAGGGATAAAAATCATGAAAGTATCTTTGGAATCTTCCAAGAATTTTTTCATACGATCATATTCGCTGTTTGGATTTTTAAAATTTTGATCTAGGAAAATACCATAAGGGGAATATTCATCGTAATCATGATGACCTAGCTTACAATATTGTTCGAATTCTAAGAATAAGTTGTCAGGATCAATGTTTTCATTTTGAGTCGAATAGTATCCAATTGCTCTCATGTTAACCTACGGTTTGTAAAGAATTAATTTACAACTATTACACTGAATAATTTCATCTTCTTTATTTAATTTTTGTACTACGTGTTGTGGTTGAGAGACTCTACATTCACCACAAATGTTCTGAGTGTTGTCAAATATTGAAATTGCTTTTGACTTAGTCTGCGAAAAAATTTTCTCATAAAGTTTAAGGATGTCTACAGGAAATTTATTTTCCATCTGTTTGCGAGACAAGTTTAATTCTTCTAAATTTTGTTCAGATTGGAGTTGTTTGGTTTTTAATTCTTTTGACAAGGTTGAGTGAGAATCTTCTAATTTTGGAAGTCTATTGCTGAAAGTATCCTTAGCGGATTCGAATTTATCAAGTTTTTCAAGTATTCCTAATAATTCATCTTCACAGTTACTAAGCTGCATTTTGGTGTTATTGAGTTCTTCTTGTACTGCTGTGAACTCCTTGTTGTTTCTGACAGAAACAAATCGTTTATCAAGGGATTTAATTCGATCGTTTAATTCGGCTTCGAGTAATTCAGTGGATCTGCGTTGTAGAATTAATTTCTTTAATGCAGACTCTATAGCTAACAATTTTGACTTACAATCATCTATGGATGATGTGTCATTAATTTGAAATACTATACGTTCTAATAATTCTTGATTGTTTAGTATCATTAGATCGATCTTTTGTAACTCATTCAACTCGGATGCAATTGTCATTGTTACCTCGTATAATTAAAGAGATGATCGAAATAGATTAAAACATCTATCTTTTACATATTATCAGTTCGAACCACTATTTTCAGTAACATTAAAAACTTTTAGGCAAGGTGCTCTATGGGCCGTCAAAATTGGTACTACGGGAATCATCCACCAACCTGTACCTGTGTCCGGTGTAATGAAGGACAAATTCATCATCAATCCATATCATCACAAATATTTTTTTCTATTATTAAATTTCTCAAAAAAATTACTTTTTTGATTAGTGTGAAATGAAGTTTTTATTAATGATTTTTAATTCAAATAAGTTAAAAGTCTAGTGCAAGAAATGGAAGAGTTTATTTATGTCCTAGCTACTAATACAGGTAATGATTCAAATGAACCAGATTATCTTGCAGTAATAGATACGAATCCAGAGTCCGATCAATATAATTCCGTGATACACAAGGTGGAAATGCATTATGTTAATGATGAAATACACCTTATTTCTCCCTTTTACAATATGTCTTCAGGAGTCCAAAAACCTGACAGTTTGACAAATTTACTAGTTACAGGATTGGCATCTTCTAGAATATACTTTCTTGAAACGAAGAATGATTTTTCTAAACCCGAAATTGCGGCTGTTATTGAACCAGAGAAGTTGATTAAGGAAACTCGATATTCCGTTCCAGTTAAGGCATTACAGGTGGATGAAGATACTATAATAATTTCAATGCTTGGTTCAGAAAATAGAGATGCATCTGGTGGGTTTGCAGTGATTGATGCTAAAACTTTGGATGTGTTGGGTAGATGGGAAAGTGACAAACCTATTAATTCTTTTAATTATGATTTTTCATTGAATCAAGGATCCACTGAATTAATAACAGGTGATTTTTGCAATCCTGACTTATTGAATGGTCCTCTCAGAATTCAAGATTTAATTGATCAAAATTATGGATCTAAGCTTCATGTATGGGATTTTGCAACTAGGCAGTTTTTAGAGACTGTTGATTTGGGGAATGATGGATTGTTGCCATTGAATGTTCAGTGGTTACACAATTCTGAGAATCAAGCTTTGATAACCTCAGCTTTGTCTGGAAATATTTGGCATTTATATTATAAGAATTATCAATGGCAAGCTGATAAAATTGCTGGCCAATTTGATTCATTAATTCCATTTGAAGTAACTTACTCTTCATTGTCGATGGCTATATCTCAAGTTATTTCATCAGATGATCAGTTTTTATATCTTGCAGAATGGCTAAAGGGAAGAATACGTAAATACGCTATTAACGATATTGATAATACGCAATTGATTGCAGATTTGAAGATTACAAATCCAAATTCTAAGAGCGAAAAACAAGGATTTCTTTCGGGCCCCTCTATAATTAAGCTCAGTAATGATGGTAGAAGATTATATGCAAGTAGTTCATTTGTTAATTCCTGGGATAAGCAATTTTGTGCTAACCAAGGGACTTGGATCGCTCGTGTGAATATTGAATCAGAATCAGATTTGTTTGAAGTTGATTACTCACTAAATCTTGATTTTTATCCTGCTAGAACCCGTGATATTTTTATTCCCTAGTTAATTTGTTTTATCCCATAAAGAATTTTCATGATTTCCATAGTTTCTAATTGAAATTAATCAACTAGACACTTATACTCCACTAGGAGCAATACTTTTTGCCAACGTAGCTCAGTCGGTAGAGCAGCGCTTTCGTAAAGCGCAGGTCGTGGGTTCGATTCCCTCCGTTGGCTCCAATAAGTATTAAGATATTTTTAGGAGGAAATTATGTCGTTTAATGGACTTGGGATGAGCTTAGGAAATTTATCTAGATTGTCTGATTCGAAAACTTATTCAATTAGTGCTGAAAATCCTACTGGCGCAAAAGGTAAGGGCGGAATGGCTCCACCAGCACCGAATGGTGCTGCTCGTGATTTAGGTCTGGGCTGGAAATGTAATCCGAATGTAACAGTTCCGGCTAATGAAACAGTTGTTCTAGCAGATATTCAAGATAGTGGTGCTATTCAAAGTATGTGGATTACTGGCAGAATAGTTAGCAGGGATTCAATTCTAAGGATCTATTGGGATAATCAAGAACACCCTTCAGTTGAGTGCCCCTTGCCTGATTTTTTTGCTTCTCCTTGGGCTATGCAAGACTGGAATAATGTAACTTCCGGTCCTTTTGCTCCAGTAAATTCTCTGCCTGTGTCGGTCAATCCTAACCGAGGAATGAATTGTTTTTGGGAGATGCCATTTCGAGAACGTTGCCTGATAACAATCGAAAACACTCACCCAAGAATTGATTCAGTGTGTTTTTATCAAATTAATTTTATGACTACGGATGTACCCGATGACTTGGCGTATTTTCATGCACAGTTTCGAAGATCCAACCCTCTCCCTTTTGGTGAACCTTTTACGATAGTTGATGGTATTAAGGGCAAAGGTCATTTTGTTGGGACTTCTCAAGGCTGGGGAATAAATAATAATAGGTGGTGGGGAGAAGGCGAAATCAAATTTTTCATGGATGGAGATGGTGAATTCCCCACAATATGTGGTACAGGTTTAGAAGATTATTTCGGTGGAGCTTATGATTGGGATGTAGATGGTCAATATGTCACTTACACGACTCCATTTTTAGGTATGCACCAGGTGTTAAAACCTGACGGATATTATACTGCTCAACATAGACATGCGATGTATAGATGGCATGTGATGGATCCCATCAGATTTGAAAATGATTTAAAAGTGACAATTCAGTCGCTTGGATGGCATTCTAGAGAACATTCTGAATGGCCTGATGAGAGAAGATATATGCATGGTCAACATGACATTAATTCTGTCGCATTTTGGTACCAGACCTTACCTTCAGTGAAATTCCCAGAAATTCCTGATAGAGATTATCTTGAAATAGGTTAAGGTGATTGTAAAACGTGTGATATATTTTATTCGTTGGAGGAATTTAATTAGGTATGAGTGAACATGATGTTCTAATAATTGGCGCGGGTCTTGCAGGAATGCGAGCAGCATTGTCAGCTAAAGAAAATGGTGTAGATGTTGCCATTGTAAGTAAAGTTCATCCAGTACGTAGTCATTCAAACGCTGCACAAGGTGGTATAAATGCGGCACTTACTGACCGAGGAGATGATTGGAAAGATCATGCTTTTGACACTATTAAAGGTAGTGATTATTTAGGTGATCAGGATGCCATTGAAGTAATGTGTAGAGAAGCTGGTGACGAAATAATACAAATGGAGCATATGGGTGTTATTTTTAATCGAGATGAGTCTGGCAATTTAGGAACTAGAGCATTTGGAGGCCAAAGACAGGCAAGAACTTTTTTTGTAGCTGATTTTACGGGACAAGCATTACTTCATGTTCTTTTTGAACAAATTATTAAATCTGATGTTCGCGTTTACGAAGAATGGTTCGCACTATCACTCATAATTGAAGAGGGTAAATGTTGCGGTGCAGTACTAATGGATATTGCATCAGGAGTGATTGAAGTAGTTAAAGCTAAATCTGTCATTTTAGCTACTGGCGGTTTAGGTAGGGTGTTTGAACCTAGCACAAATGCCTTAATTTGTACTGGAGATGGTATTGCAATGGCTTATAAAGCTGGTGCAGCATTGATGGATATGGAAATGGTCCAGTATCATCCTACTACATTAGCGGGCAGCGGAGTTTTAATTTCCGAAGGTGCTAGAGGTGAAGGAGCACATTTGCTTAATTCTGAAGGTGAAAGATTTATGGAACGCTATGCACCTAACATGATGGAATTAGCTTCTAGGGATGTGGTTTCAAGATCTGAGCAACAGGAAATTGATGCTGGCAGGGGAGTAAATGGAACAGTTTTTCTGGATTGTAGACATTTAGGTGAACAAATAATCAAAGAGAGATTAACGCAAATAGCTGAGATAGCTCGAGATTTTGCAAATGTTGATATTTATACTGAACCTATTCCAATTAGGCCAGGAATGCACTACCAAATGGGCGGAGTGAAAACTGACGTCAATGGTATGACAACAGTTCCAGGATTATATGCTGCGGGCGAGGCGGCTTGTGTCAGTGTTCATGGGGGAAATAGATTGGGTGCAAATTCTTTACTTGATACTTTAGTTTTTGGCAGAAGATCAGGAGAACATGCATCAGATTTCTCGAAAAATATTTCCCATACAGAAATTTCGGGAAAATATGCTGAATTGGAAATTAATAGAATTCAAAACTTTTTAAGTAATGATGTTTCTGCTGGATTGTTTGGCTCCATGCGTCAAGATATGGGTAGTATCATGAATAAACATTTAGCAGTTTACCGTGACAAAAATGGTATGGAAGAAGCTCTAAAACAGATAAAAAGTATAAAGGAAGATTATTTTAAAATTGGAGTACATGACAAGTCTAAGACATTCAACACAAACCTTTTGTTTACTTTAGAATTGGGGGGGATGATTGATTGTGCTGAGGCAATTTGCATTAGTGCTTTAGAAAGAGAAGAAAGCAGAGGAGCTCATACACGAACTGATTTTCCAGACAGGGATGATGAAAATTGGCTGAAACATATTTTGGTGAAACAAACATCTGAAGGTCCGATTACTGAAGAGGCGCCTGTTAAAATCACCAATTGGGAACCTCAAAAAAGATCTTATTAATAGGAAAATTTTATGCCTTTACCAATTACGCTAAATGTCAAAAGATTTAATCCCGACTCAGATCAAGACTCTTACATTCAAGAGTATCAGTTAGATGTTGCTGAAAGTGACACGGTTTTGGATTCATTGATTCATATTCGAGAAGAAATTGACGGCACACTTACATTTAGATGTTCTTGTCGTAGTGCTATTTGTGGATCATGTGCTATGCGAATAGATGGAAAAGCTGGCTTAGCATGTAACACTAAGATTTCGGATTTAGTCTCTGGTGATAAAACGTCAATTACTGTCGAACCTGCAGGCAATATGCCAGTAATAAAAGATTTAGTGGTTGAATTCGAAGTATTTTGGAAGAAAATCAGGCAAGTTAGCCCGTGGTTAAAACATTTTGCCATGCCTCCAAAAGGAGAACATATTGTTCCTAATGAGAGCATGTTACATCTAGCAGGTGTAATGAACTGTATTATGTGTGGCGCATGTGTTTCTGATTGTACATCATTGGAAGTTAATTCAGAATTTATAGGTCCAGCTGCCTTGGCAAAATCTTACAGGTTTTTAGCAGACCCAAGAGATGAAGCAAACGAAAATCGATTGATTGAATTAAGCCAACCTGGTGGAATTTGGGATTGTACACGTTGTATGCAATGTGTCGAAGTCTGTCCTAAGGAAGTAGACCCAATGGGAAGAATAATGTCGTCAAAAGAGTTGGCGATTGAAATGGGTATAACTGCAAATACTGGTGCTAGGCATGCGAATGTTTTTGCTTCTTCTGTACATCATAGTGGCTGGTTAGATGAGTTAAAATTACCCGTTTTAACTCATGGAATTTTTAATTTTAAAGAAATGTTTAAACTGGCGTTTCTTGGACTCCGGGCATTCAAGGTTGGTAAAGTCCCTCCAGTAATACATAAAAAACGCCCAAATGTTACTAAAATCCGACAAATTTTTGAAAAAGTAGGTCACAAATAATGAAATACGCTTTTTATCCAGGATGTGTTGCTCAAGGAGCATGTCCTGAACTTTATGTAGCCACATTGGAAATATGTTCAATTTTGGGAATTGAACTTGATACTGAAGTGATGAAAGGAGCTTCTTGTACTGGTTCGGGTATATTACAGGAAAAGAATGAACGATTGGGCGATACTCTGAATGCAAGAACATTTGCAATGGCTGAGAATTCTGGCATGCCAATGATGACAATATGTAGTACATGCCAAGGAGTCATGTCTCAAGCAAATTCACGCTTAAATGGAGATTCAGAGTATTTGAAACAGGTCAATGAAGATATATCTCCTGAAGGTCTTACATATTCTGGTAATGCTGACCCTCGACATTTATTATGGATATTACTTGAGGATATTGGAATAGATAAAATTAAATCGTTGGTTAAGGTACCTTTGAATGGTATGAAGATAGCCCCATTTTATGGTTGTTATATTGTTCGGCCATCTAAAGTTCTTGGATTTGATGATCATCCCGATCGTCAACAAGCTTTGGAAGAATTGATCTCAGCAGTTGGAGCAGAAGTGGTAGATTTTCCTGGCAAAACACTCTGCTGTGGTTTCCCAATTACTACGATTAATGAGACTGCTTCAATGAAAATGGTTGCTAGGCATACTACAGATGCTCAACAATTAGGTGCTGATGCGATGGTAACTCCATGCCCATTATGTCACTTGAATTTAGATGGTTTCCAGCCTAAAGCAGCTCAGATGAATGCAGTTGAAATTAATATGCCAATTTTGCATTTACCTCAGATGATTGGATTAGCTTTAGGAGTAGATCCTAAAATTTTGCGTATAAATAAACACATTATGTCGACAAAAAAATTGCTTTCAAAAGTTACTTTGACACCATAAAGGAGATTTCATGCCATATAAATTTAATCATGTACACATTAAAGCAAATGATCCTGAAGCAGTTGCAAATTGGTACAAAGGGGCTTTTAATTTCAGTATTGTTAGTGACACGGTTAGAGGATTTGGTGATCGATTTATTCGTTGTCACACAGAAGACGGGATTGTAATTAATATTTCCAATGAACGTACCGGAGAAAAACTTCCATCGGGTAATGATGATCCTCATTGGGGTATTGAACATTTTGGAATAGAAGTTGATGATATGTCTGCTGAAATTAGTAGGCTTGAAGGTTTGGGCGCAGTACTGAAAGAAGGTCCAATTGATAATGGAAATGGCATGCTCATTGCATTTATAGCCTGTCCGCAGGACGTTAGAATTGAATTAATGCAATTACCTAGCTAATGAATTCAGAAACTAATTGCGTTTTTTGTAGGATTGGCAAATCTGAAATTGAAGCTCAGTTCCTGCATACTGATGAGTTTTGTTTTGCAATTAATGATATTAATCCTATTTCTCCAGTGCATTTGCTAGTCATTCCCAAATTTCATTATAGGAATTTTAAAGAAATTCTTGATGATGATCCAAAATTGGTTTCACACTTATTTAGTCTTTCAGATCAGTTATCAAAAGCTCAAAGGGTTGACCAAACTGGTTTTAGATTAGTAATCAATCAAGGTGATGATGCTGGACAAGAGATTGAACATTTCCATATGCATTTATTGGGTGGACAGCAACTGGATTTCCCAAGTGCTTAAATGTTCTATGAAGTCAAAAAATATATTGATGGACGATTTCAATTATTACCTGATTCTTTAAAGGATCATATACGACGTACAAGGAATCTTGGGATTGAGTTTTCATCTCGATTTAATGTAGACCCTGAATTAGTAGATATTTCTATACTAGGTCATGATATTGCAAGAAATCTTGATGATATCTCTTTGATCAATGAAGCTAGAAATTTAGGAATTGCTATAGGGAAGATTGAGAAAGATGCTCCGATTTTACTTCATGGGCCGATAGCTGCAACTTGGATTTCAAATAGATTTTCAGATCAAATAGATGAAAGAATATTAGAAGCAATATACTTTCATACTACAGGTAAACCATACATGTCAGACGTGGGAAAGATTACCTTTTTATCTGATAAGTTAGATCCATTGAAGATTGAACGTCGACCAAGCTTACTTCAAGTTAAATCTAATATTGATTTTGGTTTAGATGAAGCTATTTTAAAATTTATTGAATTGCAAATTAATTATTCGTATTCGAACAACTGGTCGATACCAAATATGTTATTGGATTTTAGAGACAGTTTGACATCTAAAAATACATAATTTTCACGGATATTTTTGAATTATCAACAGTTATTTTCGCAATTGTGCAGGGGACCATAAAACTTTTATAACCTTGGCCGGGGTTTATGTACCTAACATTTTCTATAGTTTTGTCTAGTGGTTCGTGGGTATGTCCAAATAAAATTATGTTGGGCTTTTTCACAAAATCCTTTAGCAATTCTTGTGGATCGAATTCTGGGCCACCCCAAGCTGGATGAATTACTCCGAAATCAAAATTGCCAACTCTAAATGTTTCTATATACGGAAGTATTTTTCTTATTTCCACTGGATCGGAATTACCATGTACAAGAATGGGAGAATTTTTTAAAGATCTAAATTTGGATACGACATCAGTTCCGACAAAATCGCCACAGTGAACAACAATATCCGCATCTTTTAGTGCTCCTATAATCTGAGTGTCTATTTCTTCCCAAGTTCGGCAGTGAGTATCTGATATAACAACAATTTTAGTCTTCATTTGTTTTTCTCGGTATATTAGTGAAATTGGTTCTTGTATATCATAAATGGTTATAATGTAATAAGTATTGTTATTAGATTCAATTTATTTATTAAATGAGAGGGATTTGTGGAACAAAATATTCTAGTAGCAGTTGCATGGCCTTATGCAAATGGTTCGATTCATCTTGGACAAATTGCAGGATGTTATTTGCCTGCTGATATTTTTGCTCGATTTCATAGAATGGCCGGGAATAATGTTCTGATGGTATCTGGAAGTGATTCTCATGGTACCCCTGTAACTTTGACTGCAGATAGCCAAAATGTATCTCCTGAGGAAATAGCTATTAAATATCATGAAGAGTTCCTAGATAATTGGCAACGTTTAGGGATTGAATTCGATTTATTTACTAGTACAAGGACTTCCAATCATGAAAAAGTTGTACATGATATTTTTTTGAAATTGCTTGATCAGGGTTGTATTTCCAAACATGAAATGAACCAACCTTTTTGTCAGACCGATAATAGGTTTTTAGCTGATAGATATGTTGAAGGTACGTGCCCTAATTGTGGAGATGCTGGCGCTAGAGGTGATCAATGTGACGCATGTGGACAAACATTAGATCCGGCGGAACTTTTAAACAGACGATGTAGGATTTGTCAGGAAGATAGTATTACGACAAAATCTACAGAACATTTCTTTCTAAACCTTAGTCAATTTCAGGAACAACTTTTGAAATGGGTTTCTTCTCAATCTCATTGGAAACCTAATGTGAAAAATTTTACATCAAGTTTCATTGAAAACGGATTGAAAGATAGACCCATTACTAGAGATATTGAGTGGGGTGTTGTTTTACCAATTGATGGATATGAATCCAAACGTATTTATGTATGGTTTGAAGCAGTTATAGGATATTTATCAGCATCTATCGAGTGGGCTAAATTAAATGATGAAGAAGATAGATGGAAAGATTGGTGGGAGAACCCAAAAGCTAAAGCTTATTATTTCCAAGGTAAAGATAATATTCCATTTCATACAATTATTTGGCCATCGATTTTAATGGCGTGTGGGAATTTAAATTTGCCATTTGACGTTCCTGCCAATGAATACTTGAATCTAGAAGGTTCAAAAATTTCAACTAGCAGAAATTGGGCAGTATGGCTCAACGATTATTTGGATCATTTTGATCCAGACTCATTAAGATATGTTTTGGCATCAAATATGCCAGAAAATGGAGACGCAGATTTCTCATGGGATGAATATGTAAGAGCAAATAATGATGAACTAGTGGCAACATATGGGAACTTAGTTCATAGAGTTTTAACGATGCTTCATAAGAATTTTGATGGTAGAGTATCTGAAATTCCTGATTCTGCAAAAATTGAAAATGAACTTTTAATGAAAACAAATATTGAGTTTGAGGAAATTGCTGAACTTTTTTCACTTGCGAAATTTAGATTAACTTTGCAAAAAATTATGGGTGTTGCCCAATCCGTGAACAAATATATTGATCAAGAAGAACCATGGAAATTAGTCAAGAGGGATCCTGAAAAAGCACATATTGTGTTATCTACATGTTTATCAGTAATCAATTGTATAAAGATTGCTATTTATCCATTTTTGCCATTTAGTTCTGAAAAACTAAATGATATTTTAGGTTTTGATACTACTGTAATGGATATAGGATGGAATTGGGACCCAAGGTCTATATCAGAAGGTCATATTATTAATAAACCAGAACCCCTCTTTAAAAAGATTGATCCAGATATGATTGACGAAGAATTAACTCCTACAAAAAGGATTCTTTAGTGATTGAAAAAGATTCAACTCCTTTTTATTATCCCATTTTAAGTGAACTTAACGAGGTTAACTCTTTGTTAAAACATGTCACATCTGCTAATTTCCCCTTTCTGGCATCTATGCTTGACCATATAATTGATACTGGAGGAAAGAGAATTCGTCCTTCTGTAACTCTATTAGCGTCAAAACTAAATAATCATGACAATTCAACTCCAATCATTATGGCTACTGCTATTGAAATGCTTCATATTGCGACATTAATTCACGATGATACAGTTGATGATTCAAATGTGAGACGAGGCAAAGCTACAATAAGTAATTTGTGGGGTCAAAAAGCTGCAGTGCTTGCTGGCGATTATATTTTTGCTGCTTCGGCTACGCAAGTTTGTGCAACGAAAAACATAAGGGTAATTAGACGGTTTTCTGAGACGATTATGGAATTATCTCTTGGAGAATTACAAGAAATGGAAATTAATTTTAATCCACAAACAAATTTATCGAATTATTTGGAACGGATATATAATAAAACTGCATCATTATTTTCAACTTCAGCTCAGAGTGGCGCTATTTTGAGTGGGTGTGATGAAGAATCTATTAAATCTTTACAGTCATATGGATACAATATTGGTATGGCATTCCAGATAATAGATGACATTTTAGATTTCCAAGGTAATGAAGTTGAGGTTGGAAAGCCTATCCAGACTGATTTAGCGAATGGAATCCTCACCTTGCCATCGATTTATGCATTAGAATCAGATTTCAGTGATAAATATATTTCTATTTTTGATCAAAGTAATACTTCTGTTGAAGTTATGTCTGAATTTGTAGAATTGGTAGAAAACTCAAAAAGTTTAGAAAGATCTTTTGCCACTGCAACAGAATACAGTGGTAAGGCTAAGATGGATCTTGAAAAGTTTCCAGATTCTGATGCAAAGGAAGCTTTAGAATTCTTGGCAGATTATATTATTATGAGGAAAATGTAATCTGTTATCGAGACCAAACAATTTCTCCATTTAGCAAGGTCATATCTACATGAACATTTTTGATTTCCTCGACTGGTATATGACGAAGGTTCTGACTCAAAACTATTACATCTGCTTTTGAATTTTTGGTAAGTGACCCAACTCGAAAAAGATTGTTAGAAGTTTTGGAAGCATTTTTAGTATACGCTCTGATAGCGGAATTTAAATCTATACATTCCGCTTGATTTATTTTTTGTCCTGACATTGTGGTTCTGCTCATTGCTGAGTAGATACCTATTAATGGATTTGGGTTAGCAACTGGAGCATCAGATCCGAACACAAGTGGGATTCCACTATCTAAAAAGGATTTGAATGGATAAAGAGATTCTAAATTAGTTTTTGATATCTCTTTAATGAATCTGTCACCGCTCGAATACAAAAATGTGGGGTTAGATATGACATATGCTTTACTTTTTGCAATTTGATCGATAATAGGTTTGGGACTTTCAGAAGCATGTTCTATTCTATTGGGTAGGAATGAGTTCTTAATGTATGGAATTTTAGCAATTGCAGTTGCAGCTTGATAAACTAATTCGTTAGATACTGCGTGAATTGCGACAGAGAAATTTGATTCATGTATATTTTGTACTGAATCAATGAGTTCTTGGATATTAGGGGTATTGACTCCTGTAGTGTTTGTCTGCATGATTTTCACTTGTCCGATCGACAAAAAATCATCTATTTTTTCATTAATGAAATCAGAGAAAAAATTAATACCAGGTAGGAAAATTGTTCGTATTCGTTTGTTGTAGAGGTATTTTTCACGTTCCTTGAAAATCTTATATCTTTCGAGTGAATTTTCGACTGTACAGTCATGTATTGTAGTGATCCCATAAGACAGTAATTTATTATTAGCTTCTTGAATTAATTTTTCAAATTCTGAAGTTTCGATGTGCGGGATTTTTGAATCTAGATATTGATCCATCTCGAAGAAGACCCCTGTAGGTATTCCTTGTCTATCTCGTTCAATAATTCCTTCAGTTGGCTCAATTGAGTTGATATCAATTCCGGAAATTGATAGTGCTTTAGAATTTAAAACTCTAGCATGGCCTGAGCGGTGTTTTATAGATACAGGATTGTTTGGGAAATATTTGTCTAAGTCATGTCGATTTGGATGGCGTTTTTCAGACAATTTTGAGTCATCATAGCCAATTCCTCGAATCCAAAACTTGTTTGATTGATTGTTTTTAAGATGTAGTGCCAAATCTTCGATAGATGTGACTATTTCCTCTCCGCAATTTATGGCATTTAGTGAAGTGCAGTATGCCAAAAAATGCATATGGGAATCAATAAATCCGGGAAGTAACGAATTGTTTTTACAATCTATCAATTCTGGATTGTTATAATTAGAAATATTTAAATTTTGGAAATTCCCGATCCAAGAAATTGAGTCTCCTTCAACTACAATTGAATCAGGTCTAACGTTTTCCTGATTAGTTGTGAAGATATCAGCATTAAAGAAAACCTTTTGACGACGTTTACCAGACACGATAATGTTATTTAATTATAGATTTACTTGAAGGAGAAATTCTTCTGACTACGATTCGGTCTCTATCCATCATTGATGGGATTTTTGGGCCGATTTCAGATTTCCAGGTTTCACTTTCGTAAACTTTTTCATACAGATTTACCCGGTCTTCTTCGTTTTCGAATCTTCTCATCCATATGTACAAGTCATCTTCTTCGGTGCTAGTAAAGCTTCCAACAATTATCATTCCCTGTCCACTTTGAAATGGGATGATTACTTCTTGCATGAAGTTAACCCAATTATCCATTTGCCCTGGCAAAATTCGGTATTCTCTTAATTCATAAAACATTTTCACTCCTAAAATTAGATTTCTTAGAATTATAATTAATTTTTCGAGTATAGAAAAATTAGAACTGAAGTGGCTGTGTATGCACTAATCAATAGAATTGATTCAATAGAAAAGTAGTTCATGATTTTTCTTCTTGATTTGATAGCCATAGCAGCTATTACTATTGTTGTCATAAGAATTGCAGTTGATCCAGTGAATATGTGTGTTTCGTCAATTGCACCCCAAAAACTTCCATTAGTATATGCCAATTCATCAATGAACATTACAAAGCCCATATTGAATAGATTACTTCCTAGAAGCCCAGCAATTGCTAGTTTTGGCACGCCAAGTCTTACAGCAGCTATCGATGAAGCCAATTCGGGCAGTGATGTACTAAAGGCCACGAATTGAGTTCCTACGAAACTAGTTTCCCAATCTAACACATGAGCAATTTTTTCAGCTGTGAATGACAAAAAAATTGCAGTGATGACAATTATTAATGCAGAAATTAAATAAATTAAATATGTTCTGTATAGTGGAGAGTTATGAGATGTTGAAGTAGCATCGTTATCATTTGTAGATGATGATGAAATTTTATGGACTAAGAAAAGAGAAATCAAAAACACTATAAATATTGCTATTGCAATTGGACTTACTAAAAAGTTGTTAAGTCCAGTCCATATTTCATGTAAAAATATTGCCTGAATAGCAAGTATAAAAACTATTATTCCAAATGTAGCTATTGCAATTGTATTTGAATCAGCTACGCTTCTAAGAATAGGTTCATTCCTCCAAAAAACATCAAGAATACCTATTATTAAAAGGTTGAATAAATTACTTCCAAAAACATCTCCAGCAGCTATGTCTGGTTGGTCAAGTAACTGTATGGAGGAGATTCCTGTAGCTAATTCTGGTATTGAAGTTGCCGTTGCTAATAAAACGAACCCCACAAACGTATGTCCTAGGCCCGTTCTCACAGCAATTGTGTCAGTCGAAGAAGCCAGAAATTTTCCGGAAAATAAAATTATTACTGAAGTACAAGCAAAAATCACCCACAGTGCAACAATATTGGAAGGAATGAAAGTATCCATATAATCTTCCTAAATAATTAATATGATCTTCTAAATTTGAAAATAGTCATACTAATTTAAGCTCAGAACATAAAGCAGATTAGTACCTCCAGGAACACCGATAGGAACTCCTGCTACCAAAACGATGTTATCGCCATCTGAAACATGGCTTAGTTTTAGAGCTTCGGAAGCACCATAATCAAAGAAATCTTCAACAGATTTAAGGGTTCTTACAATTACTGGTGTCACACCCCAAAAAAGTGTAAGCCTTCTTTGAGATTTCTCTGAGGGTGTCAAAGCTAGAATGCCTGATTTAGGTCTGTATTTTGAAACTCTTCCAGCTGTACTTCCAGACTCTGTGAAGGCAACTACCATACTAGCATTGACGGAGTTAGCTATGTGTACTGCGTTGTAACTAAGAGCATCTTCGGTGTCGTTTACTACATAAGATTGTTTTTGATCCAAAATCATGTCATAACGAAGTGCAGATTCAGCTTCGAACGCCGTTTCAGCCATTATTCTTACTGCATTAACAGGGAAATCTCCAACACTTGTTTCAGCAGATAACATTACTGCATCTGAGCCATCAAATACTGCATTTGCAACGTCTGTAACCTCTGCTCGGGTAGGAATAGGGGAGTGGATTGTAGATTCTAGCATTTGTGTAGCAGTAATAACTGGCTTACCTACTCTATTACTTCGTTCTATCAAATCTTTTTGAATAATAGGGACTTTTGAAAGCGGAACATCTACTCCCATATCTCCTCTAGCAACCATAATTGCATCACTAGAATCAATTATTTCATCAAGGTTTTTTAATGCTGCAGCACGTTCTATTTTGGATACTATAAAACCCTTCCAATTATTTTTTGAAAGTATCGATCGAGCTTGTTCAATATTTTCTTTGCATGTAACAGTAGATAGTGCAATAAAATCAGCGTCTTGCTCTGCGGCGAATTCTAAACATTTGACACCTTTTTCATCTGGAAATTCTTGTGAAGGTGGGCTACCAGGGGTTGCAACACCTCTACCGGTTGTAATAATTCCTGCAGTTTTAGCTTCACACAATACGTCTTGATTCGATATTTCTAAAACATTTAATTCGATTAGACCATCATTGATTAATATAGGACTCCCAACTTTAGCATCGATGTGTATTCCGCTAGGAACAACAGGAATATGCCCAGGCTTTTTAGAATCTTGGTTACTAGTTAAAGTTAGGGGGTCCCCTGGTTGCAAGTTATTTATAGGTTCATCAATTTTCCCGATTCTATATTTTGCTCCAGGAATGTCTATCATTATTCCTATTGGGAGATTTAATTTTTGAGATAATTTCCTAATTCTTTTTACATCATCAATGTGAGTTGTAAAATTCCCGTGAGAAAGATTGAGCCTAGCAATGCTCATTCCGCTATCTACCATGGCTTCTAATACCTGATCAGACGACGTCGAAGGTCCAAGAGTGCAGACTATTTTAGTCATCAGTCGATCTCTGAAATGTTCATATCTGAAAGATGCAGATTGCAATTAATTCCTCAAAAAGCCTAACTATTTATTGATTCTAAGATAAACCCTTTTTCACCAGTGATTTTATGAGAGTTAGGCTGGGCTATCACTACTCCTGCAACAGTCCCGTCGGCGTGTGATTCATTTAGTTTCCAAATCAATTCAACATCTTCAATTGGTATGCCAGATGTAGTGAAAATAATCTCATTATATTTGGGTCGAATGATGAAACTGAATTTTGTAGAATCAATCTGAGATAGACCATCGTCATTCTCAGCAAAGTCAACATGTGCTGAGGTGCGATCATTATTCACAACTACAGTAGTTTTAATCCAATTTTCTAAGCCGGGAAAACTTATTTCACCATTGAATTTGTCCAAACTTGATCACCTCATGGAAAATTATTATATATGCATAATATACCAAAATTTTTGGCAGAAAAAATGATTATTCTGATTGCTTGAGCATTTTTATCACATTTTCTGCCCACAATTCCAAAGAATCATAAAAATCTGCACCACACTTTGGGCATTCATAATCACCAAACCTTAAACGTACTCCACATGAATGACAATTAGGAATTTCATCTAGACTCGAAATAATAGCTTGAGTTGGATTGGGTTGTTCTATCATATTGTAAAAATGATTAAACTACTGAAAGAGTTACTGCTCGCATTTCAGGAGATAATTCTCGATTAGTTAATTCGATTGCTTCTTTCTGATAGACCTGTACACGATATGATCTGAAATCAGGTACAAACATTCGGAATTGGTCATCTACACGGACTGATTTTGGCCCCCGCATTAGCTTTTCAATGTCTAGAGAAGACATTTCTCGGATCCGGTTTGGGTAAGCATTTAGCAGCATATAATTCCTTGCGCTTCGTGACATTGAAGCGTCACCAGTGAATTGCATCACGTATTGTTTATTTTCATTGAATAACTGGATGCGATTATTGTCGAAGTCACTGACATATATATCACCATGCTTATCTACTGCTATTCCAGTAGGTCTTCTGAATTCTCCGGAGCCTGTTCCTCGATTACCCAAACTCCATATGAAATCTCCGTCACTAGAGAATTTCTGTATGCGGTCATTCCGCCAATCCGCAACATATACATCACCTTTTTCATCAACTTCAATTCCCCAGGGCATATTAAATTGAGAAAAATCTTCACCAAATTCACCCCAAGTAGAAATAAATTTGCCTTTTCTAGTGAATTTTTGTATTCGATGATTTAATGAGTCAACTACATAAACATTTTCCTCATTTGGATCGAAAGCTATTCCAGCAGGTCGATTTAATTTCCCTTCATCAGTGCCTTGTTCACCCCATGTGTATAAACAGTCACCATCCACAGAATATGCTGTTATTCTATTCAACCATTCATCGGTCAAAAATAAATTTTCATCTTTGTCTGATATTAGTTGCACAGGCCAAGTGTACTGACCTTCATCAGTGCCATTAGAACCAATCGCTTCTAATTCATCAGTAAGCATTTCAGCATCGTCAATATGCCATTTACGGATTAATGGAGCATTGTCTGCTCTTAGTAAAATATAGACTCTGCCTTCTTTCCCAAATGCAACATCAATTGGGAAATTTGATATTCTTCTCATACCAAGCGTTTTCAAGTATGGGAATCCAGCTCTTAAAAGTCCGTAGGGTCTAGGCATTAGAAATCTCCCAATAATTATTTTATAAATGGATCTAGTTGTTCGAAATTCCCGTGGACAATATTGACTGGGTCAAGCCCCATCCATTGATCTAATACAGTGGAGTAGACACCTCTAAAGTCAACATTATGCTTCATGTCTTCGCCGTTTAACCAATCAGATGGATCAATGGAAGGGTATTCTCCATAGAATCCACCATTGACAGAATTTCCAACAAGGTATGCTCCACCACCAGAACCATGGTCGGTTCCTGATCCGTTATCTTTAATTCGGCGACCGAATTCGGTAAATATTAGCATCATTACATTGTCACCTTCATCGTGATCTCGTAGATCTTGCTGAAAATCTGATACAGCCCTAGACATTTGACCTAATAATTTTGGTAATGAAGGATTTTCGTTGGCATGATGATCATACCCTCCATGCTGAGTGTAAAAAATACGTGTTCCTAAATCAGCGAGATGTACTCTTGCTACGTCTCTCAAACTCCTACCAATAGGGTCATCACCATATTCAACTTTTGACTTGTACATTTCAGGGGCTTGTTTAATCACATCAGCACCCTTCATAACATCGGTTGCTGTTTGTGATAGATAGTCCATTACTGGGCCTGTACCAATGGCCTGTGAGTACATGTCTTTAAAGAACTCTAGAGTTTGGTCTCGTTGTCTTTCTATATTTGTCATTAATCCATAACTGTCTAAGTCACCAACAGAAGTGACGGGAACTCCAGTTTTTACCATCGCACGAGGAAGTCCTCGCCCAAAGTTTACTCCGGTAAGAGGGTTTTCTCCATTTCGATCTAACTCTTGGATTGATTCCCCTAACCATCCCTTTGTACTGATGTCATGAGGTTCGCACGTATGCCAAACATCCATAGCCCTAAAATGCGACCGGCTAGAATCTGGATATCCAATGCCTTGAATAACGGCAACATCACCCCGGTCAAATAAATTTTTGAACGCCCTCATTTCAGGATGCCAAGCTAATTCTTCATTTAGAGGAATTACTTTATCTTGAGGGATTGATACTTTTGGACGGTTGTCATAGTAAATGGAATTATTGTAAGGGACTAAAGTATTCATGAAATCACAACCACCAGTTAATTGGACAACTACCAGGACAGGTGGTTTGTTTGATCCTTTAGACATTGTTAACCTCCAAATTTAATTTATGCAAATTGATATTCTCTTGATGAGACAGCTAATTGTAAAATTTGAATAATTCGTTCATTAATTTCCTCATGCTCGTTAGGATTATTCATTTCAAAATCACCGCCCTCTTCCGCGCACTGCATGAGGGTAGATTTAGTGGATTCGCCTACTACCATTGCCCCTGACAAGTCTAAGATTTGGTCAACAACATCATTAGGGGACATTGTTTGTTTCTTTGAGGTTAGCTCATTGAGTATGTATTTGATTCCGGGGTTGTTCAGATTTGACACTTCTGTGGTGGCAAAATTGATTCTTTCATTAAGTGTACCACCATCAATCCATTCTTTCCCAGTATGCCAGCCTTCAACTGTTGGGGGATTGAATATTTCTTGTCCCATCACGTCAGTTGCAGACCAATAGTTGTTCATGCCAGGTTCTGGAAATTTGTACGTCCCACTTAATTTTAATATGCCAAGCATAAGTTCTGTTGGACTTTTAATTTTTTTGCCCTGTGATTTTTTGAAAAAATCAGATGTGAATAAAGTTTCGAGCATTGAAGCAATATTTCCTCCTGATACGAAATACGAGGTCACTAGCTCGTCTAAAGCATCTTGATCTTGGCAAGGAGTATGTTGCCATGCGGGAACTTGAGGTTCATCAGCAACGAAGAAATTGTACATATGCCTAGCCAAAAATAATGCAGTAGCTGGTTGCTTAGCAATAATTCCGATAATATCTTCCCCATTGAAATTTCCTACATGCCCTAAAAACTTCTTTTCTCCATAATCATGTTCTTCGGCGCGAAATTCAAAAAAAGAAGGCCAATCACCGACAGGATATCTGGGAAGTGGCTGGGTAAAAGTCCAACCAGTGAAAGCTCGAGCACATTCTTTTAAGTCAAATTCAGAGTAGTTACCTACTCCCATAGAAAATAATTCGAGTAGTTCTCGTCCATAGTTTTCGTTAGGCTCTCCTGTACGGTTTTCATTGTTGTCGAGCCAAAAAAGCATTGCCGGATCTTTTGATAGGTTAAGTAGTAAAGTGTCGAATTTTCCCATGCCGTATTTACGGAAGGTTTCAATTTGATCTGCACAAGCATATGGGTTTTCAACTTTGGTTATTCCTGTAGCAAAAACATGATGCCAAAAAAGTGCGACTTTTTCTATTAATGGATTCGGATTGTTCAACATTCGGTACACCCATTTACCTGTGTGGCTTCTATGTGCTTCGCCTCCATAATATCTAAGAAGTAGATCTTCATCTACATTAATGTCTTTAGTAGGCGTTACAAGGTCAGAAACAACACGACGGTACCCTTTTTTGGCTAGAGAAGTTAATTCTTCTCTAGTGGCGCCAAAACCAGCGCGTCGCATCAAATGTGCAATTAGTTCAATCCGATTGTCAGACATTCGAACCCCTCCTTATAATGAATTAATTATAAGATTAGAAAATGCAAATTATGCGCATTATACAACAACTTTTAGTAAGTTTGAATTAGTTTGTCTTGCAAATGAATAATTAATCGTTCAAAGAAATGTCATTACATTTCTCACAAGTATCTTTTGGGATTAATCCCAAATTCATTAAGTGTTGAAACACATAGCATCCCGCGCAAAAACTCAAACAGGATTCAAGTATTGCAAATACTAAGATAATGGATATCAATGAATTTACGACTAATGAGACATCAAGCAAATGAAAACCCAGAGCAACTGCTGAAAGGAGTAGCCCTATAGATTGAGCAAATCTTTTTGGCGGCCCAGGTACTAATTTTTCCTTTACCCCTAATTTCCCTATATATGGAACAATTATTTTTGTTGCAAGCACTCCTAAAAGACTTAATGTAGGACCAGATATCACTCTAGCAAGAAATCCATAAACCAAAAATAAAAGTAAAGGCAAAAATTGAGTAACCAAAAAAATAGCGCATAAGACTACAACCATACCGGCCACAATTCTAGCGGCCACTTCGTTTACAGGGTGTGGAAAACTGAAAACTTCGACAATTTTGTTAGTATTGTTGTTCATAAAAATTAGTCTGCAAGTATTTTCGACTTAATTATATCTTTAGATTTGGAGTCAATGATTTCTAAAAGCATATTATAGGAGTCAGAAAATTGTTTGAGTCCATCAGATAATAATTGTGAAGTCATTTCGTCAAAATTAGAGATTGAGCGTATTTCATTCAAGTTGGATTGGGAGATTTCAAGATTGTTGCAAATTGTTTCCTGGATCTCTCCTTTCTTTAGAAAGAGATCTAGGGTATTGTCTGGCATTGTGTTGATTATGTGATCTCCAATCAATTCTTCAACATATAATAGTGGGCTATAATTGGGGTTTTTGGTGCTTGTACTTGCCCATAATGGTCTTTGGATTTGTCCTCCTTTAACAAGTAATTTCTCGAATCGTTCACTGGTAAAAGTGGTTTTAAAGTCCATATAGGCTTGCTTTGCATTTGCTATTGCTGCAGTCCCTAGCAAGTGTGAAGACTTGTCAGGATTATTTAATTCTTCTAAATATGTGTCAACAATTGTGTCTACACGACTCAAAAAAAATGAAGCAACTGACATGATTGCAGAAATTGAATGTCCATTTTGCAGACGGTCTTCCAATCCAGAGATGTAAGCTTCGCGAACTTGGCGATAAGAATCAAGTGAAAAAATTAATGTTACATTTACATTTATTCCCATACTGATTAATTCTCGGATTGCAGGTATTCCAGCATTAGTTGCAGGGACTTTTATCATTACATTAGGTTTGTTTATTTGTTCAAATATTCTTATTCCGGCCTTGATGGTAGCAGAAGTGTCATGTGCTAAATTAGGGTTAACTTCTATACTTGCAAATCCATCAGTAAAATTACTTTGTAAATACGTAGAATGTAATAAATCGCAAGCTTTAGAAATGTCAGCGATCGCCAATTTTTCAAATATCTCTTCTGGTCCTAAACCTTCATTTGTATATTCACAGATAGAAGAGTCGTATGCATCACTTGAAGAAATTGATTTCTCAAATATGCTTGGATTTGAAGTCACACCAGTAATACCGGATTCAACTAAATTTTCAAGTTGCCCAGATTTAATCAGTTGACGACTGATGTTGTCATACCAAATTGATTCATTGAGGGAATGGAGTTGCTGGATTTTATTATTTAAGTTCATATTTATATTCCACAGAAAATTGTAAGATTAAAATTCAAACCTATTTTAACTTATTTTCTAGTTCGAAGGTTATTTTCGTTAAATTCTTAAGGAAATTGCCTTATACTTAGAAAGCAATAGGTTTAAATTTCAAATGAATAGTGAGAAACAATGGTAGATTTAGATACACTTACTTCCCTTTGTAAAAGAAGAGGGTTTTTGTTTCAGGGCAGTGAGATATATGGTGGCTTAGCAAGTACATGGGATTATGGACCTCTCGGAGTTGAGTTAAAAAGAAATATTAAAGATTCTTGGTGGCAGACAATGGTTTGGGAGAGAAATGACGTTGTGGGGCTTGATTCTAGCGTTCTGATGCATCCAGAAGTTTGGAAATCTAGTGGACATGTATCCAATTTTACGGATCCATTAGTAGATTGTCTTAATTGCCATCAGAGATGGAGAGAAGATCTCTTAGAGGACGCTTTTTGCCCAGAATGTGGTGGTGATTTAACCCAAGCTCGCAATTTTAATTTAATGTTCAAAACTTTTGTAGGTCCTCTTGAAGATGAATCATCAACATCATATTTGAGACCTGAGACGGCACAGGGAATTTTTGTAAATTTCAATAATGTTCAGTCTAGCACTAGAAAAAAATTACCTTTTGGTATTGCTCAGATTGGGAAGGCATTTAGGAATGAAATTACTACGGGAAATTTCATATTTCGAACTCGAGAATTTGAAATGATGGAAATTGAGTATTTTGTACATCCGAATGAAGACGAAAAATGGCATCAAAATTGGATTGATGACAGCTTTAATTGGTACATTTCATTGGGCTTGAAAAAAGAAAAATTAAGGATTAGAAAACATGATCAAGATGAAATGGCGCATTATTCAAAGGCTACATTTGATCTTGAATACGATTTTCCCTGGGGATGGGGTGAAATTCAAGGAATTGCTAATCGAACTGACTTTGATTTGAAAGCACATATAGAAGGTAGTGGAGAATCGTTGACATACTTTGACGATTCTACTGGCGAAAGATTCGTTCCTTATGTGATCGAGCCATCTGCGGGCGTAGATAGGGCGGTATTGGCTTTTCTGTCTGATGCTTATACTGTAGAAGATGTCCCTAATGCAAAAGGCGGCCACGATGAAAGAGTATTACTAAAACTTCACACTTCTTTGGCTCCTGTAAAAGTTGCAGTTCTCCCACTTAGTAGAAATGAACGCCTTGCTCCTTTAGCGCGAGAGGTTTTTGACAGGATTCGAACTTCAGGTGTAGCGAGGGGGTTTGTAGAATTTGATGATGCTCAAAGTATTGGTAGAAGATATCGCAGACAAGATGAAACAGGCACACCACTTTGTGTGACTGTTGATTTTACGTCTTTGGAAGATGGAGCAGTGACAATTCGAGAAAGGGATACAATGTCTCAAGTTCGAGTTGCAATTGGAGATTTGGAAGAGCAGATTTCATGGAGATTGCTAAACTAAGTCGCGATGTAGTTTTGTGAGAAATCAATATGGATCCTATAGATATATTAATGGTCTTGATGCGTTGGTTACACCTCACCTCCGCTGCTGTATGGATCGGTGGTAGTATATTTTTTATTTTAGTAGTTCAATCAAAAACAAATGACTCGAAGAAGTTTGCAAAAATCAGTAAATTTGGAATTCTTTCGGAGTTTAGTTCTTTAAGCGATATTTTAATTTCGACATTGTTACTATCTGGAATGATCCTTACTGTAAACAGGTTAACAATTGGTACGATTAGTTCTTTATATTTGAGTATTTTGAGTTTCAAAATAATTTTGTCTTTATGGTTATTCTTGATAGTTTGGTTTCAGAGAGGATTCAGGAAAAATGTTACAGATTCAACGCCTCTCCTTGTAGAGAATGATGTAAGCAAGAAAATTAGAGATTTTTTTGGCTCTCACAAAGCTATAGTTCCAGTTGGATTAATTATTTTCCTAGTATCTGATGCCCTGAAGATAATTTCTGAAAAATTCTAGCTCATGGAGGACAATATCTCATCGACAGTAAGGTGTTGGTTGGGTATTACTAAAAAAGGTGATATTTCAGCAAGTGGTTCAATTACAAATTTCCTTTTAGTCATTCTAGGATGAGGTATCTCGAGATGTTTTGTTTTAATTATTTGATTATCAAATAATAGAATATCTAAATCCAGACTCCTTGGAGAATTTGGAAATATTCTTTCCCTATTGGCTTTTAGTTCGATAAGATTTATTTCGTACAATAACTTAAATGGTGATAATTTTGTCGTTATTAAACAGACGGCATTCAAAAAAGCGGGTTGGTGTCTGAAACCTTCAGGTTCGGTAATATAATATTTCGAATGTATCAATCTTGACGTTAGGCTACTTAATTGATTGATTCCGAATTTGATATTTTCATATTTGTTTAGCGTGTTGGATCCAATAGATATGTAAGCTTTAGAATGCATTGTTTGCTAGTGGTTTTCTTATGACTGCGTCGGCCATACGGGAGACTTTACTTAGTTGTTCTATATCATGAACCCTTAAAATATCTACTCCTTTAGTGATAGCTATGGCTGATAAAGCTGCAGTTCCTTCGAATCTATTTTTAGGATTTGAAGGTCCTAAAATTGCTTGGATAGTATTTTTTCGAGAAGGTCCTAGTAGTATTGGATGTTGTAATTGTTGAAAGATTTCTAGAGAATTAATGATCTCCAAATTTTCTTCTACACTTTTTGAAAATCCAATTCCAGGATCCAAAATTATCTTATCTGAATCGATTCCACATTCAATAGCTGTATCCATTAATCTTTGCAAAGATTTAAAATTCTCTTTTGCTCTATTAGTTCTTCCCTGGGTACTTTGATTATTCATTAAAACAACGGGAACTTTTGCTTCTTTTACAACATTTGCCATGTTTTTATCAAAAGATAATCCGCTTATATCATTTACTAAAGAAGCTCCATTTTCTATAGCGGTTTTTGCTACTAGAGATTTAGTCGTATCAATACTTATAGGAATATTAATTACTTGATTTAATGCCTGAATAACTGGTATTGTCCTCGCTAATTCCTCTTCAATAGAAATCTTTTTCACATCGGAGTATATTGATGTAGGTCTAGTAGATTCTCCACCTACATCAAGAATATGTGCGCCATGTTCTTCTAGCTTTTTAGCTAATTTAATAGCTTTTTCAATGTCGTAGTCAATTCCATCACCAGAGAATGAGTCTGGAGTGGTGTTGATTATTCCCATCAAAAAAGTTCTATCTCCCCACACAAAGTTCTTTTTTCCAATTCTTGTGGGATTCGGATGGTTTGATCTGAAATGTGAGCGTTTAGTGGTTGAAGAACTTTTCATCTGTTGCAGCCTAATAATTTATCTGTTAGTTTGCTGTAGAATATAATAATAGATTATTAATATTATGGCACAAAAATTGAATCACCATTCAAAAAACTACTTAACAACTTTGCGTGAGCAAGCTCGCCAATCCGGTGGATTGAAAAGAATTGATGCTCAACATCAAAGGGGAAAATTAACTGCTAGAGAAAGAATTCTTGAATTACTTGATGTAAATTCATTTAATGAAATTGACGCAATGGTATCAAATGGTGATGTCCCAATTTCTGATAATTCTGCTCTTGGAGATTCTGTTATTACAGGGTTTGGAACTATTCAAGGACGAACGATATTTTTGTATGCACAAAATTTCCCGGTTTTTGGTGGGTCTTTATCACAAATAGCTGCAAAGAAGATTTGCAAAATAATGGATTTGGCTATTCAAAACGGATCTCCATGTATTGGATTGATCGATTCTGGAGGCGCAAGAATTCAAGAAGGGATAAAAAGTCTGGCTGGATATGGGGATATTTTTCTTCGCAATGTTAAATCTTCTGGCGTAATCCCACAATTGTCACTGATTTTAGGTCCAGCTGCTGGAGGGGCGACATATTCTCCAGCACTTACTGATTTTATATTCATGACTCAAGACATTTCTCAGATGTATATTACCGGCCCTAAAGTTGTTCAAGCGGTTACAGGAGAAAAATCATCCCTTGAAGAACTTGGAGGGGCTTCTGTACATTCATCTAAGAGCGGTGTTGCTCATTTTTCGACCAATAATGAAACAGAGTGCTTCAAAAAGGTAAGAAAACTTCTTAGTTTTTTACCTTCTAACAATATGGAAGAACCACCATGTATTGAAAGTTATGAAGATTTTGATTCCTACACAGATATTGATTATCAAATTGATGATATAGTTCCTGAAAATCCAAGTGAACCTTACAACATGCATGAAATTTTAGTGCGTATTTTAGACAATAGGGATTTTTTTGAAATACACAGTGATTTTGCTACGAACATGATTGTTGGATTTGGTAGAATTAAGGGGTCAACTGTTGGAATTGTCGCTCAACAACCTATGAACTTAGCTGGTGTCATAGATATTGATGCTTCTGTAAAATCTGCACGATTCATACGGTTTTGTGATTCGTTTAATATTCCGATTATTACCTTTGCAGATGTTCCAGGGTTTCTTCCTGGGATTGACCAGGAACATTCTGGGATTATTAGACATGGGGCCAAGTTAATTTTTGCTTATGCCGAAGCTACAGTTCCTAAAATATGTATTATTACAAGGAAAGCATACGGAGGTGCTTATATTGTGATGAGCAGTAAGGGGTTAAGTGGTGATATGAATTTTGCTTGGCCAAATTCAGAAATAGCTGTTATGGGAGCTGAAGGAGCTGTGGATATTATATATAACAGGGAAATTTCTAGCGCTGAAAATCCAGATGAAAAACGTTCAGAACTGATTAATGATTATAAGAATGAATTGATGAATCCCTATATTGCTGCTGAACAAGGATATATAGACGAAGTGATTTACCCTCATGAATCTAGGCGCAAGATTACCAATGCACTTGCAATGTTAAAAAACAAAAGAGACCAATCTCCTCCCAAAAAACATGGGAATATACCTTTATGAAAATTACAAGTCCAAGATATTTAGAAAATCGACAATTAAAAATTGCTGCGGTAGCTGTTGCTGTAAGAGAGTATATTGAAGGAGAATTTCCTGCTAGCAATATTTTACAAGAGACTAAAATAAGTACATGGAAGTTTGTAACCTCACCAATGGGTATTAGGGCCCAGAGATCATTGAATAGATTTCAATCTCACAAATCGTATTATTCATTTGTTAATTCTCCCGCTTATTTGGTTAGATGAACAATTCTATTAAGATAACTGATACCACTTTTAGAGATGCGCAACAGAGCCTTCTTGCAACTAGATTTTCGACTGAACATATGCTTCAAATGGCTGAAAAAATGGATTCAGTGGGATTTCATTCAATGGAAGTGTGGGGTGGTGCTACTTTTGATGCGTCTATTCGTTATCTAAACGAAGATCCATGGGAAAGATTAATTGTTTTAAAGGAACATTTGAAAGATACTAATCTTTCGATGTTGTTAAGAGGACAGAGTCTGGTTGGTTACAGGGCGTATTCGGATGATGTTGTTCAGGCATTTATTGAGCAAGCATCTACCTCTGGAATTGATATTTTTAGGGTTTTTGATGCATTGAATGATCCATGGAATCTTGAAACAGCTTCTGAAAACATAAAAAACCAAAAGAAACACCTTCAATTGACCATATGTTATTCAACTATTGATGGGAAACTCTCTACTGATCCTATCTATGATTTAAATTATTATATTGAAAAAACTAGGCAATTTATTTCACTAGGCGCAGACAGTATTTGCATTAAAGATATGGGGGGATTACTGAATCCATATGATTCATTTACCTTGGTGAGTGAATTAAAGAATTCTTTTCCTTGTCTTGACCTACAACTTCACACGCATTACACAAGTGGAATGGCATCTATGACACTCTTGAAAGCTATTGAAGCAGGGATAGATATTGTTGATACTTGTTTGTCTCCATTAGCCTTACGAACTTCTCAACCAGCGGTTGAGCCATTGTGCATGACTTTAGCAGGCCATGAAAAAGATCCGAAATTTGATTTAGATCTCATAATTCAACTAGACAAAGAATTAGAGGAGATACTTAAACATAATAATTATTCTATTGAGAATACACGTTCATCAGTGATTGATGTTGATGTTCTAAAACATCAAATACCTGGAGGGATGTATTCAAATCTCATATCGCAGTTGTCTGAATTGCAAGCTATTGAAAAATTGGATGATGTTTTAAACGAAATCCCAAGAACACGAGCGGATTTAGGATTTCCCCCATTGGTAACGCCTATAAGTCAGATGGTAGGTTCTCAATCAGTTAATAATGTTCTTTTTGGTAGGTACCAAATGATTACTGACCAGGTAAAAGATTTTATTGCAGGGAAATATGGACGCCCTCCTGCCGCAGAAGTGGAACATTCTCTAGAAATACCTGCTGATAATCCTGACCTTGTATTGAACTTACCTGATGAAAAACCATCCAGTCGACTTAAACCTGAAATGCAGGATGCTAAAAAGCAGATTATTGATATTTCTTCTGATATCAAAGATGTATTAACTTATGTCTTATACCCTGCAATTGCTCTCGATTTTTTGAAATCAAAATTTGGGTTATCTTCCTTCAATGAGAATCGAATTTCTCAGGAAAAGCTACAGGTTGATACTGTTTCTAGAAAACCTGCGACGTCAAATAAGAATTCGAGATCATTTAATGTGTATATTGGGGAAGAAATGTTTGTAGTAGATGTAGAACCTAATTTTAGTGCTAGGGATTTGGTTAACGAAAAAGAATCAATGTCTGAAATTAGTATAGCCAAAGAACCTGAAGGAACACCCGTTTTTGTTAATGGTAATACAGAAATTTTAGCCCCAATGCCCGGTGTACTGATTCAGTATTTGGTTGATGAAGGAGATAATATTTCTAAAGGCCAATCGCTGTTGATTTTAGAGGCCATGAAAATGGAGAATTCAATCCCTTCCCCTGTGGACGGAATTGTGGCAAAGATTTATTGCGAAGTAAATACTCACCTCTCAAAAGATCAATTATTGATGTTGATTTCATCAAAAGAATAATTATCGTACAATAAATAGATTAAAATTCTAATAAAATTACTGGAGAGAATAATGGACAAGAAAGTAACAATAGTTGGAGCTGGAAATGTTGGGGCTACTGCAGCTCAAAGAATTTTTGATAGCGGATTTGCTGATGTAGTATTGGTTGATATTGTAGATGGCTTAGCAGCTGGAAAAGCTTTGGACATGTTAGAATCCGGTCCGGTCATTAACTCTGATGCCTCAATAATTGGAACACAGGATTATAATTTAACAGCAGGCTCGGATGTTGTAGTAATTACTTCAGGAATTGCGCGAAAACCTGGGATGAGCAGAGATGATTTGTTACTTACAAATATGAAAATCATTACTAGTGTCGTCAATGAAGTCGCACCAAGATCTCCACAGGCTATCATTCTAGTTGTAACTAATCCTCTTGATGCAATGGCACAAAAGGCTCTAGAGGTAAGCCATTTTGACAAAAAGAAGATTGTTGGGATGGCTGGAATTTTAGATACTGCTAGATTTTCAGCTTTCCTTGCTGAAGAATTAGATGTTTCTGTTCGTTCAATCGATGCATATGTACTTGGTGGCCACGGAGACACAATGGTCCCTGTAGTAGGTAGTACTACCGTAGGAGGTATATCTGTGAGTGAGTTGATTGCAGAAGATCGTCTAGAAGAGATTGTTCAAAGAACGCGTGATGGTGGGGCAGAGATAGTGAATTTATTGAAAACAGGTAGCGCGTTTTATGCCCCGTCAGCAGCTATTGTACAGATGGTTGAATCAATAATGTTTGATAAAAAACAAATATTGCCATGTACTGCATATTTAGAAGGAGAATACGGTATCGATGGGCTTTTTGTAGGAGTTCCTGTAAAGCTTGGTGCCGGAGGGATTGAAGAAATAATCGAATTTAATTTGACTTCATCAGAACTTAAAGCCTTAAAATCGTCAGCGGAATCTGTTGAAGAACTTGTCGAAATTATGAAATCAAATTCCTAAAAACCTATTCTATCAAGGTTTTTGAGTTTTTAATGAATTGAGCAATTTTATCGGGATCTTTCTGACTGTTTGATTCTACTCCACTTGATACGTCTACTCCCCAAGGATTGACCGCTTGAATTGCATTTGAAACATTTCTGGGTGTTAGTCCTCCTGCTAAAATTACGGGGTACTTTGCAGAAATTTTTGATGCCAAATTCCAGTCGGGCAATACTCCTGTGCCTCCATGTTTACCTTGAACGTCGGCATCAATAAGGATTTTAGCACCGTTAGAATATATCATTTCAGCATAACGAATAATCATTTCCTCATCAATAGTCAGTTCCTCTGCGATGGAAGGGGGTATTTTCAGTTGCTTGATAACATTAGTATTCAAAGATTTCCATTGAGTAGGGGTTTCATTTCCACACAATTGCACATAATCTAACTCACATTCGTTAATGATTTGATTGATTTGGTCAATTTGCTCATTTACAAATAACCCAACAAATTTTAACTGGGCGTCTGGTTGCAAAAGCTTTTTGGTTTGTTCGATTATTTTTTTAGCTGAAGAAACGTTAATTTGTCGAGTTACATTTTGAACAAAAACAAATCCTATGAAGTCAGCACCTTCCTGTATAGCAATCGTTGCGTCTGAAAGTGTCCGAAGCCCACATATTTTAACATTAGTCATTAATAAACTCTTTTAGTTTGGTGGCAATATTTTTACTGGAAATAAGTGATTCTCCAATTAATGCAGCATTGACTCCAGCTTTTTGAATTCGATTGATGTCATTGATATTCTTGATTCCGCTTTCAGATACTATTATTTTCCCATTAGGAATTTTTGGTGCTAATTGTTCTGTAACTTCAATATCAGTAACAAAATTATGTAAGTTTCGGTTATTGATACCAATAATTTCTGCTCCTACTTGTAGTGCCGTTTCGAGCTCAGTTTCATCATGTATTTCTACAATAGATTGCATCCACAGACTTTGTGTAAGTTCAAAAAGTTCTTCAAGTTTTTCTTTTGTTAGCATAGATACAATTAATAGAACTGCATCAGCACCGAAAGCTCTTGATTGAAAGATTTGATATTTATCCAAAATAAAATCTTTTCGTAAGACTGGGATAGATTTTGAAATAACGATTTCCTTTACATCTTTCATGTATTCTAAGCTGCCCTGGAAATGTTCTTCGTCTGTTAGTACAGAGATAGCTGATGCTCCATTATCTGCATAAATCTTTGCTATTTCACGGTGATCAAAATCTTTTCGAAAAATTCCTCTTACAGGTGAAGCTTTCTTTACTTCGGCAATGATTTTGATTCCAGACCCCCATAATGACCCCGCGAAATTCAGAGGAGGCGGTTGTTTGTCTATACAGGCATGTAACATCTGCAAATCATTATTTTGCATTTGCAAATTGATTTCATCAATTTTTGTTTGAACAATTTTTTTTAGGATGTCTGGTGCTGAAGGGTTAACCATATCTAATTATCATTTCTCAAAAACGGTTGGTGCGACTTACAAATAATTCCATTGTGTTTTTTGCTGCTCCTGAGTCTATACTATCCGATGCAATATTTGACGCCTCCAATAGCGATATTTTATTGTTAGAAATATATATTGCGGCAGCTGCATTTAAAATTGTAATGTCTCTAGCGGGACCTTTTTTACCTGACAAAACATCTGTCATGACTCTAGCACTTTCTTTAATTCCGGTAACAGATATTGAATCATTTATTGAATCTTTAGTTTGAAAATTCATTCCAAAGTTTTCAGGTGATATTTCGTTTTCAATAATTTTATTATTTTTTAATTCCCACGTTCTAGTCGGTGCGGACAAGCTAATTTCATCTAAACCGTCTGTGCCATGCAGTACCATAGCCCGCTTTGTTCCTAATTTTTTTAACACATTTATCATTAAGTCTCCGACTTCAGGAGTGCCGATTCCTATAATTTGGAATTCTGCGTTGGCAGGGTTTGTTAAAGGTCCTAAAATGTTAAAAACGGTCCTTATACCTAGTTCTTTTCGTGGAATAGCCGCAAATTTCATTGAAGGGTGAAATGTTTGTGCGAACATGAAAGCAAATCCAGTTTCAGATAGGCATTGTTCAACTTGTTCGGGATTTAATTCGATTGTTGCACCAATTTCTTCCAACACATCAGCACTTCCTGAACTACTTGACATGGCTCTATTGCCATGTTTTGCTACTGGCTGACCACTTCCAGCTACTACAAAAGCAGCGGTTGTTGAGACATTAAAAGTTCCTGATCCATCTCCTCCAGTTCCACAGGTGTCAACTAATTTTTTAGAAGATGAAATTTTTAGTGATCTTGATCGCATAGTTGTGGCCATTCCTGCAACTTCATCGGATGTTTCTCCCTTAATTCTTAATGCGGTTACAATAGATCCGAATTGTGAATCAGAAAGTTTTCCATCCATAATTTCATTCATGACTGATGATGCTTGTTCCATGGATAAATTTTGCCCATCAATTAGTTGTTCTAAAAGTTCTGACTGCATATTAATTCCTTATTGGGTGTGTTATTACATATCGAGAAAATTTTTCAGAATATCGTGGCCTACTTTTGTCATAATTGATTCGGGATGGAATTGAATTCCTTCAATAATTTTAGACTTATTTCTCAGGCCCATTATAGTACCATCTTCTGTCCATGCTGTTACTTCTAGATCTTTAGGCAAATTGTTCGAGTCAACAACAAGTGAATGGTAACGGATTGCCTCAAAGGGATTAGAAATACCTTTGAATAACCCTTTTCCATCATGATGAATAAGAGATGTTTTGCCATGCATAATCTCTCGAGCACCAGAAATATTTCCTCCACTGACATAGCCAATACATTGATGACCAAGACAAACACCTAATACAGGTATTTTCCCTGAAAAATAATTGACAAGCTCATTTGAAATCCCTGCTTTTATAGGAGTACAAGGTCCTGGAGAAATGACTAACTTTTCGGGAGTATAGTTAATTGCATCATCGAGGGAGATTTCATCATTCCTGACTACTTTTACATCTGCCCCTAGTTCAGAAAAATATTGAAACAGGTTATATGTAAAACTATCGTAATTGTCAATTAATAAGAGCACATTTTTCTCCTAGAATCTAAATGATTGCAGTTTATTCTTCAGCCAAATCAACAGCTCGAAGTAAGGCTGACATTTTGTGTATCGTTTCTTCGAATTCTAATTCAGGTTTGCTATCAAAGACAACTCCACCACCTGCTTGGGCATATGCAATTCCATCTTTTACTACCAGCGTACGTATAGCAATTGCAGTATCCATGTTTCCGGCAAAATCAAAATATCCTACTCCACCTGAATAAGGACCACGTTTTACAGGTTCTAACTCAGCTATAATTTCCATTGCCCTAATCTTTGGTGCACCAGAAACAGTACCTGTTGGGAAACAAGCTCTAAAAGCATCATAGTTACATTTGTCAGGTTGAAGCTTCCCAACAACTTCTGATACCAAATGCATTACATGAGAATATCGTACAACATCCATCAGGGTAGACACTTCTACAGTTCCAGGAACACTTACACGGCCGACGTCATTTCTACCTAAATCTACAAGCATTATATGTTCAGCTAATTCCTTTTCATCATTTTTTAGCTCATTCTCAAGCGCTATGTCTTCAGTATTAGTAGATCCTCTAGGTCGTGTTCCGGCAATTGGATTGTTTCTAACAACACCATCTTGTACTTGTACTAGCATTTCGGGTGAAGCTCCAACAATGTTGAATCCATCAAGGTCTAAATAGTACATATAGGGTGATGGGTTTATCGTTCTTAGGGATCTGTATATCTCAAATGGGTGTGCACTTGTTTTTCTTGCAAGTCTTTGTGAAGGTACAACTTGAATCACATCACCTGCCACGATATATTCTTTGACTTTTTCGACCATCTGCTCAAAATATTCTCGGGATACATTCGATTGCGGAACTTTATCAATCACTTTTGTTTGAGTTTTCGAGTCATATGGTACATTTAGAGGTCCCTCTAATCTTGCTACAAGTGTGTCGATTTTTTGGACTGCTTTTTCGTAAGCCTTTTCTACGTTATCTTCAACATATGCATGACTTACTACACGGATTTTATGACGTAAATGGTCAAACATAAGAAAAGTTGGCGTCAGGAAAAAAATAGACTCCGGTACGTTTAGTGTGTCATTTTGTGGAGATGGGAGTTTTTCGAAATGTCCAACTGAATCGTAAGAAATATAACCTACAGCACCTCCACAAAACTTTTCTATATAAGAAGTGTCTGGAATTGTATACTTTTCCAACATTTTTTCCACATGAATTAATGGATCTGTTGGGCCATTAGGTTGGCCAATGCCTGTTTTAATAACTTCTTCTGGCTCTGTGCCGATAAAGCTGTAGCGGGCCATATGTTCCCCGCCTTCAACGCTTTCAAACAAAAATGAATATGGAGGTCTAGCTACTTTTAGATAAGCAGAAACAGGTGTGAGTAAATCGGCGCTAATTTCACGGAAAATTGGCACCATATTGCCTTTTTCAGATAGTCTTCTAACTTCATTGATATCAGGATAGTACATTGTTTTTCTCATTAAATTTCCCAGGAATAAATCCGATGTTGTATTTCATTTCATTAATTTTAGGTTCTGCTATAGTTGCAGCTTTTTCAGAGCCCAACGCCAGTATTTTGTCTAGCTCATCAGGATTAGTCATTAATTGATGATACCTTTCTCGAATGGGAGATAATTCATAAATGACTACTTCAGCAACTCTTTTTTTAAGATCTCCATATCCCCTTGCATCTGAAAAATCTCTTTCAACTTGAGCTTTTGTTTTCTCTGTAATTACTTGATAAATGCTTAATAGATTGTTTACTCCTGCTTTTTTGGGATCAGAGGAAAACATTATTTCATTGTCAGAATCAGTAACAGCCCTCATAAAACTACGTTCAATTTCCTTTGGTTCATCTAACAGTTTTACTGAGTGACCACGAATCCCTGCATGACTTTTAGACATTTTGATATTAGGAGAATTTAACCCCATAACTCTTGCTGCAACTTTCGGGATTACAGGTTGAGGTATGACAAAAGTTTCTCCGTACATGTTGTTGAACCTTTGTGCAATATCTCTAGTCAATTCAACATGTTGCTTTTGATCCTCACCAACAGGGACTTCATCAGCGCTGTATAGAAGTATGTCACCAGCCATAAGAACGGGATATGCAAGTAGGCCCATCATCACACTTTCATTTTCGGAAGATTTGTCTTTGTATTGTGTCATTCTTTCTAACCAACCTAATGGAGTAACACAACTTAAAATCCAATTAGCCTCACAGTGAGCTCTGACATGACTTTGAATGAAAAGTGTTGATTTCGAGGTGTCTAGGCCTGCTGAAATCAATATTGCTGATAAGGATCTTATTTGACTCCTTAAATCATTTGGATCTTGGAAAACAGTAATTGCATGAAGATCAACAATACAGAAATAATTTTCCTTTTGTTGTTGGTTATTAATCCAGCCTTTGAACGCTCCTAAATAATTACCTAAATGTACTTCTCCAGTGGGTTGAACGCCACTAAGTACTCTTGCTTTAGTTAAACTAGAAGATATTTTTTTATCATTCATTGTTTCTCCAAAATGTAACAATAAAGTTTATTTAATTAAAAAAACTCGCCCAAGGGACGAGTTAATCGCGGTACCACCCTAATTATTTTAGAACACTAAAATCTCTCAGTTGTTAGTTACCTAACATGCATATAACGGAGGCTCCGTCCACGCCTACTAAAACATTTCAGGTGGAAGCTCATAGGTCCATTCAATCCCTGCACAAACATCGGTTCTCATCAATCCCGATTCTCTGTAGTTTTGCGTGGGAAATACTAATCCTCTTCATCGCCAATATTCAGTTTTCTTAATGGTAATCACTAATGAATATATATGTCAACGAAGTATAAGGAGTAAAATGCGGATGTTTGGGTTACTTTCCCAAAACCTTTACCATTGAATCCAAGATTTTTGATGCTGCATCATACTTGCTCATTAGAGGATAGTCTTTAACATTTTCATTGGCATCAATTATAGAGATTTTGTTGGTGTCATGTCCAAATCCTGCATTTGGTTCAGTTACATCATTGGCAACAATCATGTCTAGTTTCTTATTCCTCAATTTCTTTAGTGCATTTTCTTTTAAGTTTCCCGTCTCAGCTGCGAAACCTATCTTGAATAAATTTTTTTTATTTATACTTGAAAGAATATCTTGTGTTTTTACGAGTTCCAAATTCCACGATTCAAGATTTTCTTTTTTTATTTTTTCGGTTGCAGAATTAAGAGGTTTCCAATCGGAAACAGCAGCGGCCATAATTAGAACATCAGCAGATTCAGATTCGGCTAATAAGACTTTCCCCATTTCATCAGAATTAGAAACTGGAATTAATTGGACTCCAAAAGGAGCCTTTAAAGAAGTAGATGCGGATACCAAAGTAACATTAGCACCATTATCTCTCGCTGATTCTGCAATGGCGTAGCCCATCTTCCCAGATGATTTGTTAGTTATAATTCTTACTGGATCTATTTTTTCTTTCAGACCTCCAGCTGAAACTAATATATTTAAACCTGCTAGACGTAAGTTTTCACCTAGTGTCATTGTAATACTAGATATTAAGTCTGGTATTTCAATCATTCTTCCTATGCCTTTCAAACCGCTTGCCATCATTCCGAATTCTGGTCCCGCAATAACAAATCCACGTTGGATTAATTTTTGTACATTTTCTTGGTTTGATGGTTTTTGGTACATGTGTGCGTCTGAGGCAGGAGCTAAAATTACGGGACAATTAGAGGCCATTAAAGCATCGGTGAGTGCGTCATTTGCAAAGCCATTCGCAATATGGGCAATTTTGTTAATTGTTGCAGGAGCAATGACAAATATATCTGCATTTTTGGAAATTGCTATATGGTCCATACCTGTGTCATAAGTTGGAGAAAAAATATCGGACACTACTTTGTTTCGTGTAATAGCATTGAAATATAAAGGTGAAATAAATTTTTGAGCCGCATCAGTCATAATTACGTTCACTGATGCACCTCGTTGAGTCAATTTACTTGCTAAATCAACTGCTTTATAACAAGCTGCACTTCCGCATACTCCCAAGACTATATTTTTACCAGATAAAGGATCAGACATTTTAGTTTCCCACATTATTCATTTCAGTAATTATTCGCAATCCTATTAGTGTTAAGTCTAAATTAACATAGTCAAAAACATCTACTGTAGAGTGCAATATTTCTGACATCCCTCCAGTTGCAACTACCTTTGCATTTGTTTCTAACTCGTTTTTAAAACGAGTAATCATCCCTTGAACTAAATCCGCGTAACCTAGAACTAACCCCGATTGCATTGATAAAATTGTGTTGGTTCCAATTGCGCTTGGAGGGATACTGAGATCAACATGACGTAGTTGGGCTGTATTGCGGAATAATGCATCAGCAGCAACACGCATTCCTGGAGCAATAGCGCCACCTAAATAGGCACCTTTGGATGTTATTGCATCAAATACAATTGCTGTTCCTACATCTACTACAATGATTGGTCCTCCGTACAAATTTAGAGCAGCTGCAGCATCAACAATTCTATCTGTTCCAACATCTCTAGGATTGTCGTAATTTATTTGTACTCCAGTTTTAGTACCGGATCCTACTACTAATGGCACAATGTCAAAATGTAATTTAAGAAAGTTGACAAATTTTTGTGTTAATGGGGGTACAACACTACACAATGAAATGTGTTTTAGTTGCTTCAATGAAATATTTTTTGTTTCAAGTAATTGCTTAATTATAAGAAAATATTCGTCACCCATACGATTTTGATCAGTGGTGATACTCCATCGCCCAGAAATTTTTTTCTCGTCAAAAACGCCGAGAGTAATATTTGTGTTACCTATGTCTATTGCAAGTAGCATTAAAGAATGCTCCGAAATTCATCTTGGAGATCTAAGTCTAGTAACTTTTTGAGAATCTGGTTTCCAATAACGTTGTAACAGAGTACTAGAAGAAATTAGTTTCTTTAACGTCTTATATTGCGAGTTACTTAATGTGCCAGTACCAAGTACCTTGGCTGCATCAGTAGCCGCAGACTTTGAAGCAATATCTTCAGTTCCTCTTGCAATCCAAGTATCATGAATTTTCACGTCCCAAACATTTGAAACTGAGTTATCCTTTTTAAAGTTTTGAAGGTTTTCATTACTATTTGGATTTAGCGCAGACTTGCCGGGGTTTTTAGAATACGTTGGAATGGATTCATTTAACTTCTTTTTTGGACGAACAATATTATCGCTATTTCCAGCAAGAGTGTTCAACTCAACAATCAAGTCTCCCTCTGTTCGACGGGTTGTATTAACTAAATCCGTGTAGGATTGTAAAAATTGGCCGAAACTGGCAAACCCCTGGTTTTTGTAATGAAACCCTGGATCTAACCTCTGCATTGACAAGAACAATCTAGATCCTTCTATGCGACCATCCTTACTTGAAGCTTCGAAAGCTCGAACCAAAACACTTCTGGGGTCAGAGTTTTTGGCATTGTTTGAAGGTTGGGTTGATATGGGACCTTGTTTAGTATCCAAATAAATATATCTGTCACATGCTTGAACCAAGTTATGTGACACTGCTTTACGCATTCCAGAACCTATAACAGTTTTACCTTCTTCTCTCAGTTTAACCACTAATGGCAAGAAATCACTGTCTGCTGAAACTATTACAAAAACGTCTACCGACAGCGAATGCATTAAGTCCATTGCATCAACAACCATTCTAATGTCACTTGAATTTTTCCCAGATTTGTTCGAATGAAATTGATGGACAGGCTGAATACTCATTTCCATCAACTGTGATTGTTTTCGACTATTGCTAGTTTGTGTAGCCCAATTAGCATAAGCCCTTTTAACAATTACTCTACCTACGTCTGACAATTCGTCGAATAGTGATTGAATATTATCTATTCCAACATTCTCAAAATCAATTAATACTGCTATATTAGGTTCCGCCAATGTAATAAACCTCAAAATCTTTAATATTGCTTATTATAACATGCGTGAATAAGACAACTTATAAAATGTAATGAATTTAAGTTACTTGACATCGTTTAAGTCCAAATTTAAACTTATAGCATAGTGTTATTTACATCAAATATAATTGAGAAAACATGCTTGTGTAGACCTTCCGCAACAATTTGCCAGGAAGGGCATTAGTGTTTTTCGTAATTTTAACGTTAAACTTTTAGAAAAGTCCCTTCCAGTTGGGACTTTTTATTTTGCAATAAGATTATTAAATATCAATATTAATTATTTGGAGGATATTTATGGCTACAAGTAGTGAACAAAGAGGTGCTCCTCTTACACCATACCAAGTGCAAAGATATAGTAGACATATAATCATGCCTCAGGTTGGGAGTCAGGGTCAGCGTAAGATGCTAGATTCTAAAGTTCTGATTGTAGGTGCTGGAGGACTGGGTTCTCCGATAGCTGTATATCTTGCATTAGCTGGTGTTGGAACAATAGGTATAGTTGATTTTGATACTGTAGATATTACAAATTTACAAAGGCAAATTTTACATCAACATTCTGACGTTGGACGACCAAAAGTCGTTTCTGCAACAGAAACTTTGAAAGATTATAATCCTGATGTAAACGTGATATCTCATGATGCGCCTATCACTTCAGATAATGCAATGGATATCATCCCGAATTATGATGTAATAATTAATGGTGCTGATAATTTCCCTGCTAGATATTTGGTCAATGATGCTGCATATCTTAGTGGGAAGCCGTTAGTAGATGGTAGTATTTTGCTTTTTGATGGACAGGCTACTGTATATATTCCAGGAACCGGCTGTTATAGATGCCTTTTCCCAACCCCTCCACCTCCAGGTGAAGTGCCTAGCTGTGCTGAAGCTGGAGTATTAGGTATGTTACCCGGGATGGTCGGCTCTATTCAAGCAATTGAAACAACTAAATTGATACTTGAAGTAGGTGAATTACTACAGGGAAGATTATTGTTAATTGATGCATTGAGTATGGAGATTCGGACTGTGAAAATCCACCAAAATCCTGATTGTCCATTGTGCGGTAAGAAACCAACCATTAATGAATTAATAGATTATGAACTATTTTGCGGAATGCCAGCTATTGAATAAATATATAATTAATTAGGAGTAGAAATGAATTTACGTATAGGCGATCAGGCACCTAATTTTCATGCAAATACTACAGTGGGAGAAATAGATTTTCACGATTGGTTAGGGGATTCATGGGGGATTCTAATGTCTCATCCTGCGGATTTCACACCAGTCTGTACTACTGAAATAGGAAGGGTTGCAAATCTGAGCGGTGAATTTTCTACCAGAAATGCAAAAGTTTTAGTACTTAGTGTTGGGACTAAAGCAGGAATAGAACCCCTAGACTCTCACAGAGAATGGATCAAAGATGTTAACGAGACTCAAAATTCTAATGTTCAGTTTCCACTGATAGAGGATGCCAGTAAAGAAATTGCCAACATGTATGGGATGATTCACCCCAACGCAAGTGACACCCTAACGGTTCGTTCTGTATTTATTGTCGGTCCAGATAAATTAATCAAATTGATAATTTCTTATCCTGCATCAACTGGTAGGAACTTTAACGAAATTTTGCGAGTTCTTGATTCTTTACAATTAACTGCAAACTACCAAGTTGCTACTCCTGCCGACTGGAAAAATGGAGATGATTGCATAGTCGTTCCGGCTGTCCCAACTGAAGATATTCCCGCTAAATTTCCAAAGGGACACACTATCATTAAAGAATACTTGAGAGTCACTCCCCAACCAGATTTATAATTTTAAATCTCCTAAATATATAACGACACAATATTTCATAATATATGAGTTTGTTATAATTAAAAGGGAGTGAAATTATGAGGATATATTCAAAGACTGGTGATGATGGAACAACAGGGTTGTTTTTAGGTAGTAGAGTTTCGAAAAATGACGTCCGATGTGAAGCTAATGGAGAAATTGATTTTGCCATTTCAGCTATGGGAATGGCTCGCTCACTTTCTGGAAATGATAAAACCAAACAAATTCTTTTGAAAATCCAACGTGATTTATATACAGTGAGTTCGGAACTTGCTGTCGACTCGAAAAAATATGATTCCTTTACAAAAGACTTCGTTACGATTGATGAAAAGAATATTACAAATATTGAAGATTGGATTGATGAATTAGATGAGCTAATATCAATTCCTCCAAAATTTATTATTCCCGGTGATTCATTAATATCTTCGACACTCGATTTAGCCCGCACTTCAATAAGAACTGCTGAAAGAAGAATTGTTGATGTTCAATCTAAAGGGAAATTGAATAATCAGAAGCTGCTGATTTTTGTTAACAGGATTTCAGATTTGCTTTTTATGCTAGCTAGATATGAAGATTCTGAAATTTCACCAACAATGGTTTTGAATACCAAACGTAATGAGACTCATGATTAATATTGCTATTATTGACTATCAAGCCGGGAATATACGAAGTGTCCAAAAAGCACTAGAAACTTTTGATTGTACCGCCATAGTCTCAAATGATCCAGAAGTTATTTTTAATTGTGATGGAGTAATTTTGCCGGGGCAAGGAGCATGTGATTCTTCAATTCAAAAACTGAAAGATTTGAAGTTGATTAATCCACTCAAAGATTACATCCAACAAGGTCAAAATCCTTATTTAGGAATATGTTTGGGGTTACAACTATTGTTTCAGTCTTCTGAGGAAGGTAATGAAGATTGTTTGGGCGTGTTTGAGGGAGTTGTACGCCGTCTTCCTAGTGGTCAAAAATTACCACACATTGGTTGGAATGATGTAAAATTCGTAAGAACCTCAGAAATCTGGAACGGAATAGATGATTTGTCTTATTTCTATTTTGTCCATACTTATTTCGCGGATCCATTAGATGATTCAATAGTTACAGGCCAAACAATTTATGGCCAAAAATTTACCAGTGCCGTTAATTGGGGCTATGCAAATGCAGTACAATTTCATCCTGAGAAAAGTGGTACTGCAGGATTGAAAGTTTACAAAAATTTTATTGATTTAATTAGGTCATTACGAAAATGAATATTATTCCAGCCATAGATATCAAAAATTCTAAATGTGTAAGACTCTTTCAAGGCGATTACAATCGTGAAACCATCTATTCAGAATCTCCAAAAGAAATTGCTCAAGAATGGGTATCTCTTGGTGCTAAATGGTTACATGTAGTTGATTTAGATGGTGCTAAATCAGGAAATCTAGATAATATTCAAACTGTCAAAGAGATTCTTCTAGAAACAAATGTTTCTATTCAATTTGGAGGAGGTGTCAGAGACATTAATAGTGCTCAGCAGATAGTCAATTCAGGAGTAAGCAGAATTATTCTTGGAACTGCTGCTGTAGAGGATCACCACTTTGTCGAGGAAGCATGTCATCGATTTGGGCCGGATGCTGTTATAGTGAGTTTAGATGCCAAGAATGGTGTCATTGCCAAAAATGGATGGACTCAAGAATCAAGTATTTCTGCAATTAATTTGGCCACGAAATTAATCAGACTTGGTGTGAAAAGATTTATGTATACTGATATAGAAAGAGATGGAACTCTAACTTCACCGAATTATTCTGAAATTGAGAAAATAGTAGACTTTACTCAGCTACCAATATTGGCAGCAGGAGGAGTATCTAAATTAGAACATTTAGAAGAGTTAGAAACAATCGGTGCTGAATCAGTAATTATAGGCACTGCAATTTATGAGGGAAAAATCGATCTAAAAGAGGCTATTTGTAGATTCGAAAAAAATTAGATTTACAAGAGGAATATATGACCACAAATAATTCAACCAACCAATTAATGAAAGATAACCGACTGAAAGACGTAAGGTACGAAAATTTAGACACATTTCAGATAATATCAATGGTTCCTTTACATCCATATCAAGAAATAGCAGATGTAGGAGCTGGTAATGGACTTCTTTCAGTAGCTCTTGCAAAATATCTTTTTGATGGAAAAGTACATGTTTTAGATACTAAAAAAACATTTCTTAAAAGTGTGGAATCACAAATTCAAGAAATAGGTGTATCAAATGTTTTTACCCACTCTTACAAAGCAGGAGGTAGATTGCCCTTAGAAACTGATTCTTTAGACGGGGTGTTTGCTGCTTGTCTATTCAGCCGTACTAAGAATCAATCAAAAATGTTTGACGAAATATATCGATCTGTTAAACCAGGGGGCTGGTTATCAATTATTGAATGGCAAGAAGAATCTGTTAGTGGCCCTCCTGCAAATCAAAGAATTAACGATAAACAAATGAAAAATTTGATTACAGATTCAAATTTTAGATTTGTAAGTAAACACAATTTAAGCTCTTGCCAATATATGATTATTGCCAGGAAATAAAATGTTAACCAAAAGGATCATCCCTTGTCTAGATATCAATATGGGAAGGGTAGTAAAAGGTGTTAGCTTCGTAAATTTATATGATGCTGGTGACCCAACTGAACTCGCAGAATATTACAATCGAGCGGGTGCAGATGAATTAGTCTTCCTTGATATCACTGCAAGTTCAGGAAACAGAGATATTATACTTGATGTAGTTAAATCTGTATCAGAAAAAGTATTTATTCCATTAACTGTAGGTGGTGGTGTGAGAACCTTGGAAGATGTTAGAATGTTACTTCACGCAGGTGCTGACAAGGTTTCAATTAACACTTCTGCGATTCAGAACCCTAATTTAATTAGTGAGTCATCGAATTACTTTGGCACTCAATGTATTGTGGTAGCCATTGACTCAAAGGCTGTGAAATATGACTCAAAATTTCAATCTCCTATTCAGACCTCCCCGAAATTTTCAGAAGTATCACTTGATGAAAGTTCTAAATGGGAAGTTTTTACGCACGGAGGAAGAAACGCAACAGGTATTGATGCAGTCAAATGGGCCAAATTAATGTCGAAATTAGGTGCTGGTGAGCTATTAGTGACTAGTATGGACCAAGATGGACATAAATCTGGTTATGATATTCGGCAATTATTTGAAATATCTAGTAGCGTGCAAATTCCAGTGATAGCTAGTGGAGGTGCTGGTGAATATCAACATCTTTTCGATGCTTTGAAATCTGGCTTGGCGGATGCAGTACTTGCAGCTAGTATATTTCATAGTAAGACTCATTCAATTTCAGGAGCGAAACAATTTCTTAGTGAGCTTGGAATCCCTATAAGGCCATTGGAACAAATGGAAGAAAGTGAATAAAATGGTAGATTTGAAATTCGATGATAAAGGATTAATCCCTGTAATCATTCAAAATGCGACAAATAATGAAGTGATAATGCTAGGGTATATGAATAAACAGTCCATTGAGAAAACTCTTCAAGATAGACAAATTTGGTTTTATAGTAGAAGTCGTTCGGAATTGTGGCATAAGGGGGCTACAAGTGGGAATTATATGAATTTAGTTTCGATAATCGCTGATTGTGACGGTGATGCTCTTTTCGCAAAAGTAAATCCTGCAGGACCATCTTGCCATACAGGAAAAGATATATGTTTCGAGACTCCTATTGAACTTCCAATAAATGTAGCTAACAAATCTAATCCAATAAATGGAATTAATGAGCTAGAAGCATTAATTAAACAAAGAAAAATAGATATGCCATCAAATAGTTACACTGCTGATATGCTGAGTAAAAATATTGGTAGAACTGCTCAGAAAATTGTTGAAGAAGCTGGCGAATTAGCCATAGCCTCTGTTCAGAATAATAAAGATGAAACAATATCAGAAGCTTCAGATTTGATGTATCACTTGCTATTACTTTTAATTAAATCTGATATTGAGCCAAGTCTAGTCTGGGAGCACCTTAGACCTAAAGAGTCTTAAGATTTGTTTCACTCTTTAATTTTTTAAACTCTCATTTTCATCATCAGCTTTTTTTGCAGTATTCATGGCTTTTACTGCGACTTCAATTTGTGAATCATCTGGGATTCGAGTAGTTAGTGATTGTAATGCTAGGTTAGGTAATGAGAATAGTTTTACAAACGTGTTAGAAGAATGAAATCCTGTAAATCTAATAAATTCATAACTCAAAGACGCAATTAGTGGCAATAAAATTATCCTTGAGGAAACAAGCCACCAAATAGGTTCTCTAGGGATAAAAATAAACAAAATGATAGCTATAACCATTACTGTTAATAAAAAGGCTGTTCCACATCTTGGATGGGCAGTTGGATACGCTCGGATATTTTCAGTAGTCAAAGCATCTCCGTTTTCCATCGCATGAACTGTCATATGTTCGGCACCATGATACATAAAGACTCGTTTAACATCAGACATCAATCCGATTAAAAATACATATAGTAAGAAAATAATTAATCGCAAGAACCCTTCAATTACATTGGCTATTAAATCAGAGGAAAAATGATTTCCAATTAGATCACCTAGATAAAGAGGAATTAACAAGAAAACTACAATTGCAAAGATTGAAGCTGTAGTTAGCATAGTCAGAATAGAAAATTTCCCAATTTCTTCATTTTCAGATTCTGCAGCTATATTGGCAGAAAATATTAATGAACGCATTCCAAAATAAAACGTTTCTGTTAATGCCAAAATGCCCCTTATTAAAGGTAATGATCTGAATGGACCAGTCCAAAAAGGATTTATACGATCAGTTCTTGAAACTATTGATCCATCTGTACGTCTTACTGCAACACTCACATTTGTTCGACCGCGTATCATTACACCTTCGACAACAGCTTGACCACCATATGTATGTTGACTACCCAAGGATTTTAAACACAGTAGCAAAAGTTATGAAAGATTGTATCGCCTCTTAAGACGTTCAACTCTACCCTCGGTGTCAACGATACGCTGTTCACCAGTGAAAAAGGGATGACATTCTTTGCATATTTCTACTTTTAAATCTTCCTTTGTAGAACCAGTAGTGTACTCTGCACCACAAGAACAAGTGACTTTTACATCAGGAAAGTAGTTTGGGTGTAAATCATTTGCTTTCATGATCACGCGTCCAACATTTCAGGATAAACACTAGCTCTTTTTTTGTCGCGAGTTTCATGCTCAAATTTAACAAAACCATCAACTTTAGAATATAATGTGTGATCTCTACCAAGCCCTACATTAAAACCAGGATTAATCTTAGTTCCTCTTTGTCGCATTATTATAGAGCCTGCAGAGACCCACTGAGTATCAAAAGCCTTAACTCCTAATCTCTTAGATTTACTGTCTCTACCATTACTAGTACTGCCACCACCTTTTTTATGTGCCATCTCTAACTCCTAGTTCAACAATTCTGTAATCTTTACACTAAGATTATTTATAATTACTTTTGAATCTGCATTGGAAGCATTTAAGTCTTTACGAATACCAGCTACAAGATTTTTGAGAGAATCTGCCGAAATCCCAGCATCTTGCAAAGTTTGATTTGCCTGTCTTGTCGAAGAACGTTTCTCAGAAGGAGTTCCTTTGAGACTAGATAATACTATTTCTACTACATTTGTGGCTAGGATACTTACATTGTTTTCTTGTAATGCAGTATCCTCTACTAAAGGTTCAGCTTTTGCAGCAGGTTTAGCTTTTACAGCAGGTTTAGCTTTTGCAGCAGGTTTAGCTTTTGCAGCAGGTTTG
>MDTE01014710.1_pt1 | contig 147142 bp, 171 predicted proteins | sample 811231 | NCBI WGS metagenome assembly MDTE01 (sample SAMN05326651, study PRJNA326480) | marine metagenome | isolation source: seawater | place: Indian Ocean: Red Sea | collected 2010 | reverse complement strand
TGCTTCTACATCTTCTGAAGCTTCTTCTTCTGCTGGTCCTGGTCCTTCTGCTGCTTCTACATCTTCTGAAGCTTCTTCTTCTCGTGCTTCTGGTCCTTCTCTTCCTGTTTCTTCTCCTTCTGCTGCTCCTTCTACTTCTGCTCCTGCTTCTGCTTCTAATATTAGTAACAAAATTAATAAAGCACTTGTGCGTGAGCCGGATTTTATTAGTAGATTTAAAGCATCATTTCCAACATCAGCCACTTCTTATTCAATGCCCGCTTCTCTCCCTGAAAGCGATACTGAAGCTGATTATCGACGTTCACTAGCTGAGGCACAACGATTCTTACAATCTGATTCGTCTAAAGAATTTACAGAAAAACGTAATGAATTACAAACTCTTATAAGAGAGATAATAGCATTACAAAAACAATTTAATTCAAGTTCTAATAATTCACATAAATTATCTTCTGAAATAGATGTTAAATTAGAAACTTTAAAGCAAGAATTTGAAAAAATGCAACAAGTCATTATTTCTAATCCTGGTATAAAACAATCAGATAGTAAAGGCACTAAACGTTTGGTATTTGATTTAATAGTACCAAAAGATGTAACAATTGCTGGACTACAGGGCGATATTGGTACAGATGCAAATCAATATCTAGCAAATCTTTTTCTTCGAGATAGTGATAATATTTCATCGCAAGATTCTCTTTCTGGAAATCCTCCATTTCCTTCTCCGCATAATTCTCCTCATTTATCTTCTTCAACTGATTTTCCTAATTCACCTATTTCATCTAATGGATCTGGTCAATCTCCTGAATCAACTTTATCTGCATCTCCATTTATAAATAAATTACCAGAATCTGTGGCTGACATACATAAAACATCTTTTTCTACTCCTCCATCTTCAAAAAGAAATTTATTACCGAGAACATTATTTTCGGATAAAGTGCCTGAATCGCCACAACCATCGTCGCTTCCACAGCCTTCACAATTGCAAAGATCACCTTTTCCACCTCCTCCACCTCCTCCACCTCCTCCAGCGCCTGCAGCGCCTCTAGCGCCTGCAATTCCTCCAGCGCCTGCAGCGCCTCCAGCGCCTGCAATTCCTCCAGAGCCTGCAGTGCCTCCAGCGCCTCCAGCGCCTCCAGCGCCTCCAGCGCCTGCAATTCCTCCAGAGCCTGCAGTGCCTGCAGCGCCTCCAGCGCCTCCAGCGCCTCCAGCGCCTGCAATTCCTCCAGCGCCTGCAATTCCTCCAGAGCCTGCAGCGCCTCCAGCGCCTCCAGCGCCTCCAGCGCCTCCAGCGCCTGCAATTCCTCCAGCGCCTCCAGTGCCTCCAGCGCCTGCAATTCCTCCAGCGCCTGCAATTCCTCCACGTCCTCCAGGGCCTCCACCGTCTCCACCTTCTCGATCGCCTTCACCTACTCCAAAATCAGAACGACGACCTAGTCCACAGTCACCACCACCTACTCCACAACCAAAACAACGACCTACTCCACAAGCAAAACAACGACCTACTGCACAAGCAAAACAACGACCTACTCCACAACCAAAACGACCACTTAGTCCACAACCAAAACGACCACTTACTCCTAAATCACCACGACCACCTACTCGACAATCACAACGACCACCTAGTCCTAAATCACCACGACCACCTACTCTTAAATCACCACGACCACCTACTCGACAATCACAACGAGCACCTATTCCACAATTACAACGACCACCTACTCCACAACCACAAAGAGCGACTACTCCACAATCACAACGACTAACTAAATCATCAAGTATAAGAAAAAAACAACAAATAAGTGCGAGAAATAAACTTACCGAGGATAAAAAGACTTTCACAAAGAAGAGACCCAAAGGAGGTAGTATAAGAAAAACAAAAAAAAAACATAATAGAAAGAATAATAAAATCAAAAACTTATAAATTACCACCGATTCTTTTTGACATTAATCTTGGGTCCTTTTTGTTTACCTTGACGAGAGTTCGGATCATAAATTTCTTCTTCATCATCGGAATTAAGGTCTTTAGAGATTTCCCAAAATTCACGAGAACCTAATTTAAAGTCGTTATGATTCTCTGCTTTATACCAAAATATTTGTTCATGTAATCTATTTGATTTCACATTATTATCAATAACTAAACATTCATAATTTTCAGTGCATTGATCCATAACTTGACAAAATGACTCAAATGTCGGGAACATACCAGCATAATTTTCGTATATACGTCTGCGATTTGCTATATATGGTTCACGCAAAATAAAAACATAGTCAATGTTAGTTCGTAATACCGGGGGAATACCTAATGGATATTGCATGGTGATGATTAGCATGATCTTCCAATGGCGACCATTCATAAATAGTAGACGCATCATTTTATCACGGGACCAAGAATTATCAAAAAGACAATCATCTAAAATAACAAAAGCTCTTGGGTCTATATTCGATTTTTTATATGATTCGATTTCTTTTTTAATTTGTTTCAAAACAGTTCTTTGACGCTTTAAAATATTTTCAATTATAGCTGTATTATATTCATCATGTATAAATAATTTTGGAACATGATTTGCATAAAATCCATTTCCAGCCTCAGTTCCAGAAATTACTGTTCCAATAGGAATATTTTGATGATAAAAAAGCAAATCTCTTACCAAAAAACTTTTACCTGTATCTCTACGACCAATAAGTACAATAACTGGACCCTTTGTTTCCTCTGGTTTAAATGAAATATTTTTCATATTAAATTTTTTTAGTTGTAAAGTCATTTAATAAGATTTAAGAAAATAAAAATATATCTAAATACGCGAAATTAGTTTAAATATAATATATATTATATTACATTTAGACAATGGACATCGCTTATAAAAAACATAATAATACAAAGCTTTTTGCAGAATTTGAAAATTCAGAATTATTGAATATGAGTAATTGTCAAAATTATATTCCTTTATATAATAATTTTTTTACATTAAATGAAAAAAATTTTAATTCGATTAATTTAAATAATAAATATAATTTACAATCAATTACAAAAAAGAAAACAGAAAATATATTCGAAGCAATATTAAAAGATGATAATAATGATAATATATCAAAAACTATATTTTTTAAATTATCTCCATTATTAGATCCTTTTAAATATTTAGCCGGTAAATATGATATTAGTAACAGTAATATATTTAATCTTCCTAAATTACTTGATGACAATTGTCATTTTAAAGTTAATGATAAAAATAATTCATCATATGTAGATAGTTTTTTCACATATTTAACCAGTCAATTATTTCATAGATTAAATTTTATTCATGGTGTTGATTATTATGGATCTTATTTGGGTCATAAAAATGAATATCACATTGATATTGGTGACGATATAGATATGTTATCAAGTAATGATTTTTTTTATAAAAATATAAATGTATTATTTAAATTTATAAATTCTGATCATGAAGATTTAATAAATGATGATTCTAGAAGTAATAAAAAAAAATTAGAAATTGGAGAAATTATTACAGAAAAAAGTATTTTAAATCTTGATACTATTAATGATATAGAAAATTGTAAAAGTTTTAATAATGAAGATATATTATGTAATAATAATATTTTAATATATGAAGATATTAGTTTGAATTGTAATAATAAATCAAAGAAAACTGACTATAGTAGTTCTAATTGTTCATCAAGATCATCAAATACATACGATAGTAAAGATGATGAAAGTGATGAAAGTGATGAAAGTGATGAAAGTGATGAAAGTGAATCAACAAGTATAGAAAATATAATGATATCTATAAAAAAATTTCCTATACAGGTTATTGCACTAGAAAATTGTAGTAATACATTTGATAATTTATTAGTAGAAGATAAATTATGCCAAGATGAATTAAGTTGTATTATTGTTCAAATACTAATGATGCTTATAACATATCAAAAACTCTTTAATTTAACACATAATGATTTACATACAAATAATATAATGTATGTAGAAACTGATAAGCGATTTTTATATTATAAAGTAAATAATAAACATTATAAAATAAGAACGTATGGTAAAATATTTAAAATAATCGATTTTGGAAGAGCTATTTATAATTATAAAAATATACTATTATGCAGTGATAGTTTCCATCCCGATGGTGATGCTTCTACGCAATATAATTTTGAACCATATATAAATAATAATAAACCAAGGCTAGAACCAAATTTGAGTTTTGATTTATGTAGATTGGGTTGTTCTATATATGATTTTATATGTGAAAAATACGAAAAATTAGAGGATATTCACTGGCCAATACATAAAATAATTATGAATTGGTGTGTGGATGATGATAACAGAAATATTCTTTATAAAAATAATGGAGAAGAAAGATATCCCGACTTTAAATTATATAAAATGATTGCCAGAAAAGTTAATAATCATATTCCAATAAAAGAATTAGGAAATAAGTATTTTAATAAATATGTTGTTCCAAGAAAAGAAATTAAAAAAGGATCAAATATATGGAATATTGATACATTAGATATTAATGATACTATTGCTGCTTTTAATAATATTAATCTTTCTTAATCAAATTTATTTTCTATAAATAATTAATTTATAATCATTATAGTAGTTAATATTATTATGATTACTTATGATATAAACATTGTAATTATCATAAATTTTTACTGATTGAGATTTATTACTGACATTTTTTTGATTTATGGCAAGGATACCTTATTACATAAGAAAATTAGTAACTTATTTTAAAAAATATATCTCAGTAACAAACTTTTATGAATTCTCAAATCGAAAATTAAAAATTGGACATGCTTTTTATGTCCATTTTTAAAATTTGGATTATAAATTGAAAAAAACGAAAAAAAACGGTTTTTACATTGTCTTGCTTTAAAAAATATCAAAATCTGAAAAAATTTTGTTATGATAAAAAAAAATATTTTTTTAAAAAAGTATATATGGATTTTTTCTGAGCATTATTTATAGAAAAATGTCCTCAGAAAATCCCCAGTCACCAAAAAAATATAATTATTGTGAAATATGTGATTATAAATGTATTAGCACAAAAGATTTTAATAAACATCTTATGACAAAAAAACATAATGCTCAAAAATGCTCAAAAATGCTCAAAAAAAATCCTTTTTTTACATGTGAGTGTGGTAAAAACTATAAACATATACAAAGCATGAATAGACATAAAAAACGTTGTTTTTTTGAACAGCAAGAAAAAACAAATAATAGAATTGAAAATTTGAATCAAGAGATAAATTATAAAGAAATGTTTTTAAAGATGATTAATGAAAATAAAGAATTACGTTGTCAAATAAGTGAATTAATACCAAAGGTTGGTAATAATAATAATAATAATAATAGTACTACTATTAATAATAAACAAAAGTTTAATATCAATATATTTTTAAATGAACAATGTAAAGATGCATTAACAATGAATGAATTTATTGATAAAATAAAAATTACACTAGATAATTTATTGGTTACAAAAAATAAAGGATTGAGTGAGGGTGTTTCAAATATATTTATAGAAAATATGAATAAACTTTCACTTCATGAAAGACCTATCCACTGTACTGATGTGAAGAGAGAAACAGTATATATAAAATCAGGTGGACTCGGTATGGGTGATGATTTTCCTCAATGGGAAAAAGATGAAGCTAATATAAAATTAAAACAAGCAATATCTAAAGTAAGTGACACTCAGAGAAAAAATTTGGATTTATGGGTTCAAAAGCATCCAAATTGGAAAGAAAATTCTGTAGATCAAGATGAATATATGATGTTAATAAAAAATTGTACAGATGATTTGAAAGAGAATAATAAGGAAGAAAAGGTCATTAAAAAACTGTGTAATAGTATATATTTAAATAATAACTAAATCGAGAGAAGTTTTTGTCCTAAATTTCAGAATATAAATTTTTAGAAAAATTTCCTATTTCTGGTGAACTACTTTGTTTAGATTGACTTAATTCATTAAAGAAATTTTTTAACTCCAGTTTCATTTCTTTTGTATTTAAATTTTGATTATTATTATTAGATGATTCTTGAATTGTTTTATTATTTGAAGATATTAACGTTTCCTCTATTTCTTTATATAATTTTGATGGTTTTTGAACTAAATCCTTTACTTTAGGGACTGTTAATGTATTTGTTAAAAAAGAGAAAAGATGATGAACTAGTAGTATTAATATCAATGAAATTATAACCCACTGAACAATACCATATACCATTAATTATATATAATTAATATTGTTTATTATTGTTTAATAACGAGTGAATTAATAAAATATCGTCTTTTAAATAATTATGTAAATTATTTTCTTTTGTATAAAAATATGTATCTATGATTATATTATTGGTTTTTTCAATAATAAGTGAAATCTTTGATTTGTTATTTAATTTGAATTCAATATATTCAATATTGAATTCAAGATGAATAATTGGTATACAATATATTTCGTTTCTAAATGAAAAATAGCTTTTATCTATAATAAATTCTGTATTATTATATGTGGTTTTTTCAATTGGTTTATCTTGGGGTATTAACTGATAAATATTATCATTTTGTATTCTAAATATTCCATCAGAAGAATAAATATCTTTATATTGTGTAATATTTATTTGTAATAAATTTAAATCATATATATTTTTTGGTATAGATATTGGTGTATAAATTTTCATATTTTATATTGTAGATATAAACTATTTAAACCGATTTAAGTACATTAAAAATAATATGACACAAATTTTAATAATTGAAAAAAACGGTAATATTAAAATTAAAGATGGTGTTAAATATAATAATAATGTTAATGAATTATATAAAACTTGTGGATTTAGAAAACAGGATGGATTTGTAAAGATTTATAATTGGGATAGTATTGAATTATGGGGGCGTTTAACTGGTAAAAATAATTTTCTAAATAATTATAAATTTCCTTCACCAATTGATAAAACAGAAATATTTGGTAATTGTATTTTAATTCGAATATTAGATAATCAATTGGTAGATATGACAGAAAATATATGGAATCGCATCTTGACTGGTAACGAGATAGTTACATCTATTAATAATATAAATATTAATACAACGACTACAATAACATCATACACAGATAAAGATAATAATAAAAATAGTCATGATAATAATAAACTCGATAACAAATATGATAATAATCATAATAATGATCATGATGATCATGATGATGATGATGATGATGATGATGATGATGATTCTAGCGATGATGATGATGATTATGGAGATTCTGAATTACAAGAAGAGGATTATATTTATTCTAGTGAAGAAGAGAATTAAAAGAATAAACGCTTTTTTTTTGAGGGGATTTTTCCCTTTATAAAATTGAACTAATTTAAAGTTTATAATTATTAATAATATATAAATGATAAAAATAGAAAATTCAAGTAAATTCCGTGAAAATGTAGGATTAAACCTTGTAAAAATATTAAAAAATAAAAATTATGCAGAAAATTTAGAGCGAGGTATATATAATAGAACGCTTCAAGAGGCAAGTGAAAAACTTATTGTAAAAAAATGGGAAAATATCTATTTTGTTCAATTATATATAGATAAATTAAGAATGATTTATAATAATTTGAAAAATCCAAAAGTATTAGATTTAATTATAAGTAAAAAAATTAAACCACATAAATTAGCATTTATGACGCATCAAGAAATATTACCTGAAAAATGGAATATTTTAATAGAGGATCTTAAAATTAAAAATCAAAATAAATATACACCAAAAGTGGAAGCATCTACTGATAATTTTACATGTTATAAATGTAAATCAAAAGAATGTAGCTATTATCAATTACAAACACGCAGTGCAGATGAGCCAATGACAACATTTGTAACGTGTATTAAATGTGGAAATAGATGGAAGTGCTAATATAGGGAGACCCCATAACGCCCAAAACGTTTTATTTATTTTTTTTCTTTTAAAATTGAAATACTTTGACTAATATTTTTTAAAATTCAAATATGACGATTCCATTATCAGTTGCGGATTCTGCAATTGAATATGGTCTTCAATATACAAATAATTCAGGGTATAATATTAAAAGATTTGTTGTTATTGAGTCGCCAGAATCACAGCGTATTATGAATCATCCAAAAGCCAAATTAATTGAAAAAAAATTTAATGAAGTGTCATCTTATATTGTTCCTATCGAAATATGGGAACAATATAAAAATAGTTACTATGATCATGTTCCAGAATGGAATGCTGATCGCGGAAATACAGATGATGAATTTGATGAAAAATAAAAATTAAATGTTAGAGGTTAGGGTGTCACCCTATTTATAATTGTTCCAAATCACTCAATTTCCAATATTCTGATTCACCGTTAGGAAGTGGACGACGAATAATTATTGGAATTTTTTTTTCTTTTAATTCTAATTGTGCAATTAAATATCCATCAATAATATTGTTCGGAACATCAATATATGGTTCATCACCAGAATTAATTTGTTTTGTTCGCTGTCCTAAGATTCTGGTTTTTTCATATTTAGTAAGAAATGGTATTGTTTTATGATTATCATCAATAATAACACCATTTTTATCTCTTGTAATTTTTGTTAATAATTCAACTTCAGTTGAATTTTTAATAAAACATTCGGGATGATTTTTTTTTATATATTCTTCTCTTAAATCAGAATCAAATTTTTGTAAATAATCTTCATCATCACTTTCTATATCAGAATTAATTGGACTAATATTACTTGTTTTCAAATTTGATTCTAAATAATCGGTATTTACACTATTTTTAGATGTTAATTCATTATCTAATTCTTTTTCAATATCGAAATCAGAATCATCATCATCATCATCATCATCATCATCTTCATCATCATCATCTTCATCATCATAATCTTTTTCGTCTAAATCAATTTCAGTGCTGTATCCCTGTGTTAATTTTTTACTAATTTTATTAGATAATTTATTCAACTTATTTTTTTGATCTTTTACCAGGAGATCGTCTTTTTCAACATCATCCTCTTTTTCAATATCTTCATCTTTTTCAATATCTTCTTTTTCAGAACCAGAATCTTCAAAGTCACTCATTTTTATAGAATAAAAAGAAAAAACTTTAAATTAGTTCAATTTTATTAGAGAGAAATCTCTAAAATCCAAAAAAAGTATTTTTATAATATGGGCTAATCCCTTTATAAAAATTACACATTAGAGATTTTATCAGGTTACTGATTATTAGTTTTCCATACTTTATCACAAAAAATACACATATATACATATTTCATATTTTTATCATCGTATCTTAAGTAAATAATTTCTCTATTATTATCAATATTACTAGAACAATTTTGATTTGGACATTTTATAGTATTAGTTCTTGGTAATGTAGGGTCGTATTTAGTATATTTATTAATATCGTTTATATATTGTTTTTCTTGTGTTATAAATTCAATTTTTGAAACACATATATTGTCTTTATCAATTAATTGATCGGATTCTCCACAATTTCTACAATAATATACTAAATTATTTGATTCTTCCTCTAATAGTCTAATATACAACATATTTTGACATTTGTTACAAAAATGCATTTTATATATTAATATATAATTACTTTATTTTTTTTAATTCAATTTTATAAATATTATAATTAAATTATATCATGACGTAGCTAGTAATAAGGTTTATTCATTATCAGTCTTAATCATTTGTATTAAGAATATTATAATGACGTTGTAGTAATTTATGTTGTTTATCATAATTAATTTTTGTGGATAAAGCATAGGTATTGGTAGTAATTATTTTATTATCTTCCAAATTTGTTAATTCATGTTCTATAGTTTTTTTAATTTTATCATAATTTTTGATAAAATTATTTATAATTTCATCATTAAAAACTTCAAAATATTTGGGAAAATATAATAAATCTTTTGTTAAAATTTTGTTTATTGCTATGCTAATAGTTTTATATTTAATAATTTTATTATATGGTATAATATCTTTATGTGTTTTTAATATTCCTGGTTCATTTATTAATGGATTTTCATTAAATAAACTACATAATGATAATAATATAGATCTAATTGTTTGACAACCAGTCCACTGTTCTCCTTTCCAGGTATTTAATATTGATACACAAACTTTACCATTTTTATAAAAATTTGGATGAAATCTAGTATAACCATCATTTGTGTGATATGTAACTATTGGAGGGGAATGTGGATAATCATATGGAAAATTAAATTTAAATAAAAAATAACCATGTGCATAAGGTGTATTTTCTGGTCCAATAATTAAGGCATATCCATTTAACATGTCTGATTCGTCGTGTTTATAGTAAATACCTTCTTTAGAAAGAGGATTTTTTTTAATCTCTATTATATCAGAAATTAATCGTTTAACTGTTATTGAGCTAACAACAATACTATTCATATTTATAATATATAAATATATATTTAAATTAAGATAAAAAAATTGACATAAAAATATCTTCAAATATTAATATATCTGTATGTCTAATCAATCTGTAACACTTGACGAATATTTAAAAAGATCACACATAGAAAAAGGTGAAACATATACTCATACAAGAATTGGAGATAAAGAAAATAAAATATCAGGTGGATTATATAATATAAAAGATAAAAAAGTATTTTTGGAAAAATATTTTCAACATGTTTTTGTAGATGGAAAAAAGGAATATTTAACAGAAAAACAACGTATTGAAGATGCACCATTAGTAATAGATATAGATATGAGATATAGTGTTGAAATAAAAGAACGACAGCATACAAAGGATCATATAATAGATTTAATAGATATATATACAAAGGCTATTTATAAATTATTTAATGTTCCAGATAATTTTAAGATAGAAGTATTTGTTATGGAAAAGTCAACTGTAAATATTATGGATAATAAAACAAAAGATGGTATACATATTATATTTGGAATATTAATGCATAAGGCAGCACAAATAATGTTACGAGAAATTATTTTGCCTGAGTTAAAAGATGTCTGGGACGATTTACCATTAACAAATGATATTGATGAATTAGTTGATGATGGTGTAACTAGAGGAACAGTTAATTGGCAAATGTATGGTTCAAGAAAACCGAATCATAAGGCATATTTAATAAAGTATTTTTATAATGTAAAATGGATAGAAGAAAAACATGATTGGAATATTATAGAAATGGACGTAGATAAGTTTGATATAAAAAACAATTTATATAAATTATCAGTTCAATGTTCAAGTTTTCCAAAATTAGATTTAAATGAAAAATATAGTGATGATTTTAATAAAATTCTAAAAAATATGGATAAAAAGAAAAAGAAATCTACAAAAATAATTGTAAAAGAGTATAATAATATTAATTATAAGGATATTAATTCATCAACACAATTAGATGAATTAATTGAAAATTTATTTAGTGGTTTTGAACAAAGTCCATCTGATTATGAATTAAAAGAAACCCATGATTTTACAATGATATTACCAAAACAATATTGGGATGTAGGATCATACAATAAATGGATACGAGTAGGATGGGCTTTAAAAAACACAAATGTTAAGTTATTACCAACATGGTTAAAATTTAGTAGTCAGTCAAAAGAATTTGAATGGTCTAATATAGGTGAATTAATTGAATTATGGGAAAATTTTGATTATGATAATCCAGATGGTTTAACTTCAAGATCAATAATGTTTTGGGCTAAAAATGATAATCTAAAAGAATATATTAAAGTAAGAGAAACAACAGTAAGTTATTTTATGGATTTAACTGTTACACATGCCACAGAATGGGATTTTGCGCAAGTATTATATCAAATGTGTAAAGATGAATTTGTATGTGTAAGTATAAAAAATAATATTTGGTATGAATATATTAAGCATAGATGGTATGAGATTGATTCTGGTAATACATTACGACTAATAATTTCTAAAAAAATGCATGATATGTATATGAAAAAAACAACGGATGCTATAAATGCTCTTCAAAAGATTGATCAGACAGATGATAATTATGATACTTTAAAAAAACGATCAAATAAATTAGCTGATATTTGTATATTACTGAAAAAAACAAATTGGAAAAATAATATAATGAGAGAAGCTAAGGAATTATTTTATGATAAAAACTTTCTTAATTATTTGGATAATAATCCTTATTTATTGTGTTTTAATAATTATGTTGTAGATTTTAAAAATAAAATATATAGAACGGGTCAACCAGATGATTATATTTCTAAATCTACCAATATTGATTATATACCATTTGAAGAAATTAAGGACGATATAATAGAAGAAATATATGATTTTATGAAACAATTATTCCCTAATGATGATTTAAGAAAATATATGTGGGAACATTTAGCATCAACTTTAATTGGTAATAATGATAATCAAACATTTAATATATATACTGGATCAGGTAGAAATGGTAAATCAAAATTGGTAGATTTAATGTCAAAAGTTTTGGGTGACTATAAAGCAACTGTGCCGATTACATTAGTTACACAAAAAAGAAATAATATAGGAAGCACATCATCAGAGATTGTTCAATTAATGGGTGTAAGGTATGCAGTAATGCAAGAGCCTTGTAAAGGCGAAAAAATTAATGAAGGTATAATGAAAGAAATAACAGGTGGTGATCCAATTCAAGGGCGTGCATTATTTAAGGAAGCGGTAACATTTATTCCACAATTTAAATTAGTGGTATGCACAAATACATTATTTGATATTAAAAGTAATGATGATGGAACATGGCGTAGAATTCGAGTATGTGATTTTATGTCGAAATTTTTAGAAGATCCATATGGTGATGAAGAGAAATTTCCAAAAGAAGATTATCCTTATCAATATGCTATTGATAAGAAAATAGATGAGAAATTTACTCAATGGGCACCAGTATTAGCTTCTATTTTAGTAAAAATGGCATATACTACATGTGGAACTGTTAATGATTGTTCGATTGTTATGGGAAGCAGCGATCAATATCGAGAAGGTCAAGATTACTTAACAGAATTTTGTAAAGAGAAAATTAAACAAGTTAAAGGTGGAAAAATTAAGAAAACAGAATTATGGGAAGTATTTAAACAATGGTATACTAATAATTATGGTAAAGGATTACCAAAAGCACGGGAAGTTAATGACTTTATGGATAAACGATATGGTAAATATAATACTAAATGGAATAATGTTATGATTAACTATGACGACGATGATGATGATGAGGATTAAGTAAAGTAAAGGGCTTTTCCCTTTAAAACCCATAGTTTAATTTATTTTTTATTTTTTTATTTATTATGCATAGTATAATAAATGAAAAATTTGACTTTAAGATTACATAAAAATGTAGTTAATTAAGTATTCAATCCTTAATTATGAATACTTAGTATAAATATTTGAGACAAATGCTATTATATTTCTCAATACAAATGGGAATACTATATAGAGAGTAATAACAAACCATACTTTCCATTTTTTATACTGATCATCTCTAAATAATCCAAAAAAAATATAAAATACCAATAACATAAAATAGAGTATAGTAATCACTTTTTTATAAAATTCTAGATTTTCGAGACGGCCATCTTGATAATAAAGTTTTCTTCCATCAGTTAAAACTCTTTTTTTGTAATCATCAATATCTTTTTTTAATTTTTCATTTTTATTTGAAAGATCCGAATATAATTGATTTAATCTTGTGCTTGATATTGTTGCTGTTGTATAATTTGATAATAATATATTTATTACTTCTTTCATATCGTCTAATTTTTTATGTTCTCTAGTTTTAAATTCATTAATATGTTCTATGTATCCACGTTTTTCAATATTATCTCTGTAAAATGATATGCCTTTGTCGGCTACATAATATTTTTTTGCATCTTCATTAGCATTTTGTAAAAGTAAATTACTATCACAATTTGGTCTAAATCCTTTAGTATAATATTGTTCATCATTTTGTGTTTTATTATATGCTGCTTCTGATTTTTCCCATTTTTTTTTTAATTTTGCTATCTCTCTTTCTTTCTGACAATCACTATCACATGTTAATCTTCTCTCGAAAAGTTTTAATAATTCATTTAATTTTGACTGTGGAATACCAGATCTAGCTAGAGCTTGTTCCATAGTATTAAAATTTTCTATATTTGAATGTATATTTAATGGTTGTTTAATCATATTATATTTACATTAGATTAATAAATTTAATAAAAATTTATGAAATTTTATATCTTATAAAATGTTATATTTTATAAGTTAATCAAGATGATAGGTAACTAACGGTTGTTTTGTCATAAAAGATTCTTTTAAATCAGTTCCAGGTGTTTGTGTAGATTGTCCAGCAATTGTAGATTCTTTCTCGTGTGGATTAGTAATTACACATAAACCAAGGTCATCATTATAGGTCATACCATCAGAACAACAATTAGGTCCAATACATGTTCTAAAATCCATTAAACTACTAGAGTCAGAGCTAGATTTACCGGATGCTTTTGGTGCTTTTGCTGGATCAAAATCAAAATCATATTCATCATATACCATATTGTTTCTATATCTAAGTTCAATTATTTTTGGTAAAATCAAATATAAACCATATACAATTACAATTGCACCTAAAATGTTAGTAATATATGAAGGAACTAAATTTCTTTTAGATAAAAGGCCTAAAATTAATAGAGGAACACATAAATATACAATAATCTTCATAATTTCGGAATGGGCCTTATATCGTTTACTATAATATGTATTTATTTGCGTCATTCTAAGATTATTAGCATTTGAATTTTTGACAGCATTCATTTGTGATTTTGCATTATCTAATTCTTTTTCTACAATACTAACTAAAGTTAATTGATCTACTAAATCTTCTCGAGTATTAGTAACATTATCTTGAATAGTTAAATACATAGATTGTAATTGTTTAAATAAAGTTATCCGTGTTTGTGAGATATCATTAATTCGATTTATTATCTGTTGTTGTGCATCAACACTAGCATTTTCAGCAGATAATTTTTCTAGATCGGCATATAAACTTTTTTCTAGTTTTTGTAAAGTTTGAATACTGTTTAATGTTTGTTGTTGAGCATTTTCTGCTATTTCAATATTAGGTGAATTCATTATATATAATACTTTAAGATTAAATTTATATAATGAATATGTTTTGCTAAAATTATTTTAGCAATGTAAATGTTCCAATAACAGTAAGAATAGTGAGTATACTCCATATTAAATATTTTTTATCGTCACTCATTAATTTTTCAAGAGAATCTTTGTGTGTCGCCATAAAATTGTTCAAATTTCTCTCTTCTGAAGTATATTTCTTTTGTATTTCATGAAATGATTGAACACTATCTCGCAATTTTTTAGTATTGTATCCGTGACTATTTATTAATTTTTCTTCTTCACTGGTTAAGCTGCTTAATTTTTTATAAATATTATTAACCGATTCTTCTAATTCTTTATATGCATTATCTAGTTCGTTTTTGCTTGACATAGTAATTGCAGCAATACCACATTTAAAATCAGGTGTCATATCCGACAACTGCGAATATTTATTCCATTGAGAATTAGTAATTGTATTAACATTTTTATTACAAGAATTATTATTATTAATTTTGGGTAATCTATATGCTGTTTTTTTATTTTTTGCATATCTTCTATTATTTAAAAAGTCGGTATAATTATTAGCATTAGAGAGATTACATGTGCCACCTCTATCGGACGACCATGTTATACCAATACAATCATTATCTTTATCTATACAATCTTTTTTACAATCTTCAAAACTTTTATTTAAACTTGTTGTGGTTTCATTATAATTAGATGAAGTATTTAACAATGGTTTACTAAAAATAGATGAGGATTGAATCATGTGATTAGGATATTTTTTTAATTTACCACGATTTTTACCATTATCTTGGACATATCCTACTTTTCCAACATTTTTTCTTAATTCATTAGTTGTTTCTTTAAGTTTATATAGACCTAAAGTGTTGGAATCATTACCATATAATGAATCTTTTTCAGTTTTACAAGCTGATTTAGCATAATATAAATATAAATAACCATCATTTTTTATAATCATAGCACAGTTACCACTTTTAGAAGCCAATAACATTCCAGTTTTAAATGGTTCTCCAGCTTTAATATAATCTCTATTAAGTAACCAATTAACATTATTAAAAGTAGCACCACCTGCTCCTGGTAAATTTGTTGGGCGTTCAAATCCATAATTATATCCCCACCCTGATTTGAAAAAATTATTTATAGATATTGTGTCGATATTATTGACATTACTATTCAATGAGCTTAAACACCATATTGATGTAGGGTCTTTTTCTGATTTTAAAATACATAAATCGCCATTATCAAATAATTTTAAAATTGGTGTTGGACAATTTTTAATTTCGTCTGAGCAATTAATACTAGCATAGGTTCCTTCTGCATACGGATTCCTTACAAATGGAGACTTCGTCACGTTACCACATTTATATGACATACTGAATCCTTTACCACATCCATATGCAGGATCTCCAAATGTTCTATTAGAAATTAAAAAATTACCTCCGCTTTTATGTAAATAATCATCATTCAGTTTTTTAGTAACATTGTCTATACCAATTTTAGAATCCCAATTTGATTTAGATTCACAATTACCACCATATGTTCCTTGAATCTCTGTAATTGTGCCACCCCATTTTGGGTGACAGTTTTTTATTTCGTTACCAGCAGTCCAATATACACTGGTTTCAAATTGACTTTGCCACCAACTGCCGGTATGATCATGGAAAAGTGCAATAATTCCATTTATTCCTAATGATAAAACATTTCCACCACCTTTTGGTGATTTCCAATATTTTACAGGATGAGCATCAGTATTATTAATTACATGATTTTCATTACTAACATAACATTCACGATTTCCATTAGATTCAAGTAATCCAAAATATTGTTTATTATTAAAAATAGCATATTGATTACAAGAATCAACGTTTACTTCATCTGAATTTAATTCAGCTTTATGCCATTTCTTAGTATCAACACTATAACAGCCTAAAGAACTCTCTGGTCTATCGTAATTTAAATCACCGACAAATACATTTTGTCCTTCAAAATTTGTATTTTTTAAAGAGTTATGTTGATTTAGATATTGATTGTATTCTTGCATTAAAATTTTATGTTTTCTAGTATATATACTTAGTTTTTGTAAATAAATATTTTCTAGATGCTCAAATTCTTGTAATTCATTGGCTGATTTTTCAGAAACATTAAATGCTTCTATAATTTTATTATTTTTATTTTTTAATTTCATATAAGAGAAACCATCTTTTTGTAACATTGATTTTAAATATTCATCATTATTCATACTTAATATAGATACTTATAAAAATTTTTTATAAATAAATTTACTAATAATGTAATATATAATTATTAAACATATAATTATACTAAATATTTCTTCTAATATTGTTATGCTAAAATTATATTTGCTTCGTATTATAATTAATATAAGTTTAATAAATATAAAAATTAATAAGACATATTTTTTATAATTTGACTTTAGATTTAATGCTTTATCTTTTTTAATATTTTGTAGACTAGTATTTTTATCAAATAATTTATTTATTTCTTCTTTCTCTTTTAGTAATTTTGTAACATCATTGATTATATCTTTTCTACTTTTATTTGGTATATTTTTTGATTTATTATTATCAATAAATGATAGTATTTGATTAAATTTATCAGATATTAACGTATTTAATTCGTCCAGTTTATCAATAATTAATTTTATATTTTCTTTGGAAGATTTATTTGAACTTTTATTGGAATTATTATTGTTTAGAGTTTGTATATATGTATTTTGTAAATTTTTGTACTGAGAGATTAATGGTTCTATTTCCATATTTAAATTCTTTAATTGTATATTATAATCTATATTAGTCATTATAATATACTTTGATAATATATCTTAGCATATTTTATTTTATCTAAAATATATTATAAATATAAGTTAAAATTTTATAAACGGAAACACCTATAATAATTAAAACTGCAATTTGTAATGTTATTGATTCATTATTAGATAATGAAGTATTAATTACTAGTGCTATAATTATTATACAAAGTATCATCCATAACAAATATTTAATATAATTTGATTTTAATCTTAATTTTGAATCTTCTTTTTTTCCTTTAAGATTATTACTTAATTCATAGTTAAACATTTACTATACATTAATTATAGAAAAATTTTCTTTATAAAAAATTATGCATTGAATTTATTTTATGTTGAATATTTTTTAATTAAATAACCGGTTATGCAGGTAACAATTATTGATAAAACAACATTTTCAGTAAAAAATTCATTATATAAAAATTTTTTATCAATAAGTTCTCCACCAGCAGCATAATCACTTTCTTGTAAATTATTTAATTTATCGGTTAAATTTTTATTTTCATCATTTAAAAGTGTAATTTTTGCATTTATATCTTTGACATTATCTTTTAAGGTTACAGAATCTTTTTGTAAATTATTTTTATATAAAAAAATAGCATCTTTTACAGTTTTTAGTTGTGTGCATTGTTTTTTATATTCATTATAAAATTTGGAATATGTTGGATTTAATTTATATAATGGATAAGAATTAGTTAATTCTTCTAATATAATACTAAATCTTTTATATGAAGAATCAAATAAATTTTCATGTTCAGAAGGACTTTTAACAGACATATATATATATTTACTGAGAACAAATTCTATAATATTTACTAGTAATTGCAGTTTTACTTGATCGTTCAATTTCAAATATTTCTCCGGGACGAATACCTAATACTTGTGAAATAGGTTCAAATCTAGATATATCAGGAATATTTCTATCATCAGTAATATTATATTTTTGTTTAAATTCTTTGGTCTCAGATTCAGTAAGAATTCTATGTTTTGGCACTAAACAATGTTCTTGTATATTAAATTGTAATCTATCTATATTAATTATAGTAATAAATATATTATCATGTTCATAAATAGAACGTTGTAATTTTTGTAAGGTATCATTTGGTTCATCTTTAATAATAATTATAAAATCATCTTTTTTTCTTAAAATAGCATCTATATTAAAAAGGTCTTCAATCATATCATAAATATTAGTTGGTCTAATAGTTTTTTCTAAATAATATTTAATATAAACTTTTTTGTCTATTGTTGGATTATGAAGTAAAAGATCTAATTGTTTATTTGTATACATACTATGTATTTCATTAATACTAAATCCATCATAATCATTTGTAATAAAACCACGTCCATTCAAAATCTTTAATAATATATTTCTAGATTTGTGAACACTGATAATTTTATTATTTTCACTCATTATCTATTAATTAGAAATTATATTTAAATTAATTTCAATTTTAAAAGGAGCGAATATTTTTATTGTAAAAAATTTTTATTAATAAAAAGCAAGATATTATTTGAGTTATTATTATAATAAAAAAAATAATTCCAATATATAAAATAATAATATCAATATTTTTATTAATTTTATTACCAATAACATTATAAATTTTAATTGTTGAACTAGTTTCATTAATTAAATGTTGAATACTTGGAATTATTTTTCCTATATCACTCAAAATTTTTGAACTTTTATTTAATAAATCATATTGAAACCATTCTATTATAATAATATCTGTTTTATTAAGTAAATCAGATATTTTAGTTAAAATATTATATATTTTATTAAATTTTTTTTCATTTATAATAATAATTTCATTATTATAATTCATGTATAAATTGTAATATTTATATATTTAAATTAATTAAAATTTTTAAGAACTAGTGACAACTTCTTTTATATTCTTTTCTTCTTCCTTTTTATCTATTTCTGATTTATTTTCTACAACATCTGTTAATGTTGGTAATACTTCCATTTCTTTTGTATCTACTTCAATTTTTGTTGGATCACTTCCAACAACAACAACTTCATTTAATGGAGATTTATTAGTTACAGTAGATGGTTGTTTTTCTTGTAATTCTGGAGAAAGAACTAGTGGTGGTTTAGGTTGTTGAGGTGATTTTATTAAAGGCTCTTGCATATCCGGAATAGCATCATTTTGATCTATTGACCTAACTGTTTTAGTAACTCTAAGATCGTCAACTTTTGTGGATTGTAATTTATCTGGTTCAAATGTTGTATCTTCGCCAATTTTTATAGAATCTGGATTTTGTTGTCTAGTAAGATTTTTCATAATATCTATTTGATATTGTTCAAATTGATCACCCATTCTAATTTTAGTGGGAGAAACTTCTTTTTCTCTTTCTAAAGTTTTTCTTGCTTGTTCTTGTTGTGTTTTAGCTTTTTCGAGTGTTGGTTTTTCCGATTCTTCTAATTCTTCTGGTTCTTCTGGTTCTTCTGGTTCTTCTATAATACTTTTACTTCTGATTTTGGTATTAGATTTTATAAAAGTAGGTTTTTGTAAATTATCAATAGAACCAGAAAAAGACATACTAGATAATTGATTAATATTATCTTCTGTTATAATACGCATAACAATATTCATTGTTGCTAATTCTTGAAGTAATAATTTAAAGGCATACGGTATTCTTACAATACTAAAATTACGACCATATTTACTAATATTTTCTATTTTAATATTATTATCTAATGTTCCAGTAAATTTAATAGGACCATCAGCCATTGGACTCATAAATAAGTCTAAATCATCATTATAAATTGATATAATACCAGTTAAATTACATATTGCCATATAGTATTGATCTCCTCTAACTAACATTGAATCTTGCAAAAAAGCGGATAAACCATGTCCAATAAGTGCATCTCGCTCTAATTCTCCAATTCGAAGACCACCATCATTTGCTCTACCCTGAACAGTTTGACGAGTCAGAACAGTGCGAGGACCATGGGCTCGATAATTTATTTTATCTTTAACCATATGTTTTAATCTCATGTAATAAGTTGGTCCTATAAAAATGGCGCTATCCATTTGTTCTCCAGTTTGACCATTATATAGTAACTCATTACCACTTGAATGAAATCCTAATTTTGTTAATAATTTTCCAAATATATTATATTTGGATCCTTTATTTAAAAAAGCAGTGCAATCGCCAAATACACCATAACCAGTGCATGCTTTACCCATAATTGTTTCTACTAATTGACCAATAGTCATTCTACTAGGCAAAGCGTGTGGATTAATAATTATATCAGGCCTAATACCATCTTCAGTAGTTGGCATATCTCTTTCAGGAATAATCAATCCAATTGTTCCTTTTTGACCACATCGACTACAGAATTTATCTCCTATGGTTGGGATACGATTTTCTCTTATTCTAACTTTGGCTAGTCGAAATCCTTCTTCACCTTCTGTAATAATAGCTTTATCAACAAATCCAAGTTGACCTTTTTTTGGAAAGCTAGATGAATCAAGTGAAGTATCTGGATTCTCTAGATTTGTTAAAACCTTTCCAATAACAACCTTTTTATCATCCATTTGTGTATTTTCTTTTATTAAACCATTTTCGTCTAAATTAGAATAATCATAACCGGGTTTAAGACCAACAACATTTTCTTTTTCAATATTTGCGAATCTAGAGTCGATTATAGAATTTGCTACTTTTGAACTCTCTTCTCGACTTTCATACATATTATAGTATGTTGTTGCAAACAAACCTCGATGTATTGATGCTTCATTAAATAAAATAGAATCTTCTACATTATATCCACCGTAACATGATATGGCAACAATAACATTTTCTCCATATGGATGTTCTTCATTATTAATATATTTCATATATCTACTTTTAACAATTGGTATTTGTCCATAATTTAATATCAATCCAGATTTATCAATTCTTGAATGAAAATTAGAATGATACAAAGAAACAGCCTGTTTACTTTGGCCACATGAGAATAAATCTCTGGGTAATTGATTATTTTCTGGAAAAATAATTTGATTTCCCATAACTCCAAAAATAAGAGAAGGATGAATTTCCATGTGTGTGTAATTCTTTTTTTCTAAATCAGATTCATTTATACAAATTAATGCAGATTCTTTTTCTGATGTGTCAATATATTCTATAATAGCCTGCTCATTCTCTAATGACTTCAAATCTGTTATATCATATAATTCTTTAATATTCAAGTAAACATTACATTTATTTACATCAAAATCAGATTTCTTTTTCGAAAAACCAGATATTAAATCATTCCATTCAAACTTACCTTCTTGAATATAATTTATTATATCACCATTATATATACTAATTTTTTTAGTATTATCATTAATATAATATACAGGATGACATAATCGACCAGAATCAGTATATATAAATATAGTATTATTTTTTATATCCCAAGATATGCTTGTATATATAGGTATAAGACCACTGCGTCGATTATCTAATAATATTTTTTTTACAAATTCAGGATCATCAATAATTCCAATCCAAGCACCGTTTACAAATACTTTCGTAGATTTTGAAAGATAGATATAACTGCATTCATTTAAGAATAGCATATTAGTATTATGTCGTAACCAAAGTATAATTGGTCGATTAGAACATTTTTTTGTTATTTTTGTCAATATACTCATATGTTTATGTAAACCAATATTACCACCGTCAGGTGTATCAACTGGGTCTATTATACCCCACTGTGATGAATGTAATAATCTAGGACCAACAACCTTTGCGCTAGAATCTAGTGGTAAATTTATTTTTCGCATCAATGAAATATAAGAATTAAATGATAATCTATTAACATCTTGAACTATACCTTCTCGTTTAGTATGTGTTTCAGCCCCCCAATTACCTTTAAATGCTTTTCGAAATCCATCTTCAACAATACGATCTTTAAAAAAATCAGTATAATTATTTTGAATTAAACTTGTAAAATTATTTTGATAGATACCTTGTTTATAATAATATTCTTTATCAATTTTTTGATATATATTTCTTTGTTGTAAAGTATAATACTCTTTAAATAAATCATAAATTAAAGATCCAGGTAATTCAACTCGTTTATATTTAAAACTATCTCTATCGGTAGGTTTATTTACTTTGATAAATACTTTTAATAATTCAAATACCATATAACCAATAAAACATGCCTTATCTCTGAAATTTAATTCGCCAATATTTGGAAGTAAATAATTCATTAATATTTCTAATACATGTGAAACAGTTTTTCCTTTTGTGAATGTTGCTATATATTTTATAGCAATTTCTTGCGTAAAAATTTTACCTGCATCATGTATCGATGGAATTAATAAATCAATCATATTACTATATTTTTCAATGTCAAGAAAACAAGTTTCAATAATAGATTTATCGGAAATTATTCCTAATGCTCTCATTAAAATAAATAAAGGAACTGGTTTTCTTACATTTGGAACATTTACTACAATTTGATTATTTGTTAGTGTAGCTGATGGTGCTACAATTCTAATTGATAAAGTTCTAATTGGTTTTGAGGCATCTTCAGATACTGATCTAATTTCAGCAGAATGACTATATATCTCATTTACTTTATCGCGAATATATAACATGTTGTCTGCAAATTTTTCTTGAGAAATTATAACTTTTTCTTTTCCACTAATTATAAAATATCCACCAATATCATTTCGACATTCGCCCATCATATATCTAACATTTTTATCAAAGCCTTTAAGAATACATAAATCAGACATTAACATTATTGGAAATCTTCCTAAAAAAATTTTATCTAAAGTAATTGATGTCTCTGTTATATTATTTTCATCATCTTCTATGGTATAATCAACATCAACATCATAATGTATAGACACACCATACGTCATATTTCGTAAGCGAGCTTCATTAGGATACATATAATGCTCACGATATTCATCAAATATTATAGGTTTACCATAATAAATTTTATTACCATCTTTACCTCCTAAATAAATATTAGCTTTTAATTTAAAATTTTTAGTATCAGGATCTTGTAATTTTACAATTTTAATTGGATTTTTTTCCCGAAAAATTTGATTTATTCCACCATTAAAAAAATCATTATAAGATTCTAAATGATGATTTACTAGTGCTGATGGATTATTTTTAAAATATTTATCTAATATTTTCCACGGAATATCTTCATTCATTTTTTATATTATATTCTTATATTTTTAAGTATATAATATAAATTGCTTCATTACTTAACTTAATAATGTATTAGAATTAACCATCATTAATCCAACCATTACAGCAGATAAAATCAATGGAAATAAAACCATAAACCATGATAATTGTTTGAGTCCATACTTACAGAATGCATCTAAAACAACGGTCCAGAATACAACATACATAACTTTTAATACACAAAGAACAACAACGTTAGGAACTGTGCAAGAATAAGCACCAACACATAATTCTTTCATATTTCCATTCATTAAATTCTGCACAACTACTAAAGATAATGCTACAATTGAAATCATGAAATAAACATATGCTGGCATACATAAAGCATTGACTTTCTTAAGAAGTTTCATTATATTTTATATAAAGAAAAAATTACAAATTAAAGATTAATTACAGTTTTTTGTGAATTATTAAAAATTTTTTCAACATCAGGAAACTTTGTAGATATAAATTTTACATTATTATCTATTCCCGGTTGAACTTCTGGATACGGTGATACATATTCGTCTTTTCCTTTGTAATTATTTACATAATTAGCTAAACCTGTTGCACCTGATCTATATAAATTTACTAAATCTTGTGGAATATAATCAACTATACCTCCACCCATTTGTTTATTAATTCCTCCAACAACTATACCATTTTTACTATATGGATAATAATTACCACCACTTTCAACATTCCATGACTTACCCACAAATGCACTATTTTTACCAAATCCACCACTAACAACCCTTTTACTTTTCTTTTTACTAAACATTCTTTTTCCTTTTGTTCTTTTTCTATATCTCTTAGTTCGAAGACTTTTTTTACTTGTTTTATAAGATGAAATTTTATATTTTTGTAATTTTTTATTTTTTTTACTTCTCATATATATATATATATATATATGATAAGATAAACTTTAATATTTGAAGTTTACCCCTAAATTAATCAAGATCAACATGTGTTAACATATGTCTCCTACAACAATACTTATTTAATTTTAACAAATCAAGAACATCGCCTTCTGGTGTTTTTTTTATAGTATCTTTTGTTAAATATAAAACTTTTTCTACTTCCATCTTTTTATTAAATTTAATTTTTCGAACCTCCTGTTGAAAATACCTATATTTATCTGCTAAAACAGTTCCACATGTGAAGCATTTAATAGGAATAATCATATCTATATAATAATATATACTATATTATTAAATCAATTTTAAATAAATAAATAATTTAATAATAATAATTTTATTATGATGGGCATTTCCCCATAGAATCATAACATATGTCTTTATGATGATAAAATTGTAAATTATCATCAACAAATTCTGGTCCATGTTTATCTCCTGATATACATTCATTTTTATCTGTAAAAATACAGCAACTTGTTGTATTACACGTCTCTTTATCTAATGTCTTACACATTTCACTATTATCTTTCCCTGTATCTATATTATTTTTACAAAAATTAGCATCAAATATATTATTATTTTGATCCATTGTTTCAATAGTAACAATTTTACTAATAGATTTTTTTACAGATTTATCAAAATTAATATTTAACATAGAAATTAAAACTAAAATACAAAAAATTATTACAACCCCAAATGTTATATTTATATAATTTACCCTGATATAGTCAATTAATTCATACATATCTTAATATATATAACATAATATTAATTATATAGAGATTCTAGCCCCCTAAATTATTAATTTCCTAAAAATAAGTAGCTTACACATCATCCTAAGTTAAAAACTAAATTATTATGTGTATAACGTTACTCATCCGCTATTTCATATCCATTACTTGTTTTTTTAATGACTAACTTCTCATTATTTTTATGTATTTTCATATGACAAGAATCACAAATATTTATTAAATTTGCAGTGTGATTTTTATTAAAATTAGAATTTTTAGTTTTAATATATTTATTGTCAGTAGCATTCATCTGATATTCTAAATGATGTATTTCTGTTCCGATATTTATTCTACATAATTCACATATATCTTTCACTTTTTTTGAATTATATTTACTAACATTATTTGCCAGAATATTTTTATATATTTCATTATATTTTATACGTAAATCATGAGCTCTATTCAAAAAATCTTCTGGAAGATTTAATGATTTAAATACTTCTAATCCATACATACTATCTCCTGGACCTAATTTTAACTTACGATCATATACCAATTTATTATTTTTTTTATCAAATATAACAGACATATGAAACATCTTAACTCTCTCTAGATCTAATATTTCATCATATTTAACAATTTCGTGAAAATGTGTTGCAAATAAAAATGTCGACCGCTTTTTATGAAGTATCTCCAATCCTGAAACAAATATACTTAATGCAGAATCACTTTCTGTTCCTGAACATAATTCATCTCCTAAAATTAAACTATTTTTGTCTGCCATTTTTAAAATTGTTCGTAATTCAGACATTTCTACTGCAAAAGTAGAGAGACCCTTAAATATATTATCATTTCCCAAAATTCGCGTAAATATTGTGTTGTATGGATAATAAATAAATTCAGAAGCAGGCACATATAACCCAGCTTGAGCCATTATAATAGCTATACCAATTGCCTTAATAAAACTGGTTTTACCAACAGCATTCGTTCCATATAATAATATTCCATCAGTGGGGGACACTCCATCACTGTCTTTCCTAATTGAATCACTGACCTCATTATCTTCTCTCCCTAATTTTAAATCATTTGTTACATAAATTTCCCGAGTATTTAAATGTTCAATCAAAGTATGTCTTATTCCCTTGAATTCAATAAACGACTTATTCGTTTGTTTAATAATTGGTTTAGAATAATTATATTCATTTGCAATAAAACATCTACATTGAAGTATATCTAAATTAATTACAAAAGAAATAATATTGTCTATATTATTTTCTATAAATTTATCGAGAAATTTATGATAATATATTTCTAATTCACTTATCAAATCACTTTTAGAAGTGTTAATTAATGTAGCGATACTACGTATCGCCGGACTAGTAATAATAATACTATTTTTATTACTACCGTGTGCAATATATTCTATTGATTTAAGATTTAGCACATAAGTTTCCTCTTTATCAGAAAAATCAGATTTATATTTTAATACTACTTCATCCCCCTTATCTTCTAATATTTTTTTTAGAAAAGTAGCGCGTCTTTTGGTAGCGAGTAACATAGCATCCATTTTTGCAGTTTCATGAATTTTTACAAAGTCAGTAGTTTTTGTAGAAGATTTTTCATATGTAATAATTAAATCAGAGAATAATTTTTGAATACATTCTAATTGTTGTCTACTGTCTAATGTTTTTTTATAACAAGCATCTAATTTTTCATGTAAACCGCGGTTTATAAAAAATAAATTTTTGGTTTCATAATTACTCAATTTATCATGAGATATATCATCAATTAATTTAGATATATTTAAATCCAGATTTCTCTCTATATTCTCTTTTAAATTTATACATAATTCAGAAATTTCTTTTATATCTTTGATATTAGAACCAATATTTTCCTTCAAATATTTCATTAATATTTTATCTTTATTACAAGTTTTATAGAGTGATAATATTATATCCAAATTATTATGTAAAATAGTAAAATCTTTTGGTGTAATTTTTCGCATTATTAACTTTCGTCTCAATTTTTCAATATCACGAATATCATTTAATGTTGAGCGATATTGTTCCCATGTAGGGGACAGCTCCACCTGTTCCTTACAAAGTTTGTTGTTAGTTGGAGGTTTTGCAGTAGTGATCCCTTTAGCTAATAAATGTTCTGTAATATTATATGATTTATTTAAATTTTCAACATTTGTTATTGGATTCAATAAATTATATTGAAATTTACGTTTACCCATTGAGGTAATACAATTATTTAATAGATTACTTACACAAGAATATTTTCCATTATAACGATTATCAGATATAATATTTAATTGTTTTAATGAATGATTGGCCAATACTAGACGATCAGTATAATTTTCAAAAAGCGGTTCTGAAATACTATTAACTAAATTAGGATTATGTTTGTATACAAAATCTAATAAATAAATAAATGATTGAACGGCAATACAATAGTTTTGTAGATTATTTAATAGAGTTTCATCATTTTTGTTTGGATAAAAACGACGAATAATTTCTTGTTGATAAATTTGTTTTTCTGCATTTCTAGCAAATTTGCCTAATTCAGTTTGATCAGCTATATTTATTTTATGTATTTTATTAGAATTAATTGAGGTATAATTAATAATGTCATCAATAATATTTTCTTCCAGATTAGAAACTATTATACATTCGTTTGGATTATAAATAGAAATATATCTTTCTAATTCATCATATGTGGTAGGATTATGATGATAATCTTTTGAGAATTCAAATGTAGATACTTTTCCTGTATATATATCCATATTTGATACACCAATATTTATTTCTTCATTACTAATAATACTTGTTCCAGAATAATGAATCCATATACATGTAATATTATTTGAAAGTTCTTTTGTTTCGTTTGAAAAGTATGTTCCTGGAGAGAAAATGGTATGGAGACTACGAGTTGTATTCTTCGCCTGAGTATCTTGTGTATATACTACGATAGTATAACCATTATCTTGCATTTTTTTTACATATTTTTCTAATTGTGGTAGTCCAAATCCAGCCATAACAACTTTGGCATTTCCAACACAAATATTTTTTCTAGCAGTAATCATATCATTAATTTCAGCGAATTGAACAATTTCACTTCCATAAATATTATTATTTTTATCGAGAAGCCCATATGATTCAAAAAAAGAACCAACTTGCATTAATACCAAGGTTTTCTCTCCATATTCTTTTTTCCATTTTTCTGTATATTCTAAATATTCTTTTACAATTGTCATATTAATTTAATACCTATTATGCTTTTAAATTAATAAAAATAATATATTATTTTACTCGATTAAATAATTATCTATTTTTTTTATATTTTTTATTTTTTCTAATAGATTTTCTACGTGTTCGACGTGTTCGACGTCTTCGACGTGAACTACCACCTTGGATATCACTATCATATGTTGGTGATCCAACAGGTGAAGAAACACTTCCTGGACTATCAAATACAGATAGTAAATTGTCTGCTAGTTGCTTTTTTCTTTCTTGATTATTAGTTTTGCTTGGATTTGTCTTGAGATAATCAGCTAATGCTTGATTATATATTTTTTCTAAAGGTTGTGTGCGATTATTAAGATAATTTTGAGCATCTTCTGTACCCATAATATATTTTTTAAAGGTTCCATTCGGATTACGCTTAATATATTTCATCATATTATCATACGATAACTTAGTAGCTTGTTCCTTTCCCCAAATAACATCTCTAAGATCTTGATCAGAGATAATGTCTACTTGATCTGGACGTACAAAACCTGTGGCGATGGCTCGTTTCTCAAGGTCGATTCTTGTTGGACTTTTAATATTAGATAAAGATGATGGAGATGGTAATCTATTTGTCTGTAAAATATCTTCACCCCTTTTTACTGCAGTTTGATATTCTTGTTCTGCTTGTCTTCTACCAGGAGAAGATTCTAAACCTATACTAGCACTATTATCAAAATCACTAGGACTATCCAAAATTAAATCTGGTCCACTAACTATGGTTTGAGACATATTAGGATAATCACTTATACGAATAGGACTTGCATATAGATTATGTTGCTGTCTCTTTTTTCGAGTTAGAAATTTTGGTAATCGTAACCAAGATGGCAAATTAAATTTACGACGTGTCGTAGGTGACGTTGGAATAGAATGGTATCTATAGGATGGAGTTTTTGATGGTTCCCAATCATCAAATCCTTTTCTTACGATTCTCTCTATTTTTTGAGGTTTTTTTCTAAATAAATCTCTTATTCTTCTAGTAAATCTATTACCGCCATATTTTTTTGTTATGCGATTATATCTATTTAATTTTTTATGTGTTACTATATTTCTTTTACTTTTTGTCATTATATATTAACGATATAATATATATTAACTAAAAATAGATAAATTACGTACAGTTCTTATTAATTTTTCTCTTATTCTAGGAATAGTAGAAATGATTAAATTTAAAGGTGATCCATAGTCTTCTGTAAAATATTGATCATAAATTTGATCCATTCTATCATTATCATTTAATAATATATTGGGATGTTGTTCTAGATAAATATATAATTTATTAAAACGAATTTCACCTTTATTCATAATATATTTTTTTACAATAATGTTAGATATTTGTTCTATAGTCATATAAGGTGGCACCAAGAGTTTATTATTATATAAATTGATTGTATTAATATCTTTATTATATTGTTTTAATTTAACAGCGACATATTCAGACATAGCTTCTCTTGTGGATACTTTATTTCTTCTAACTAATAAAGGAGATGTTATAGGTGATGGTGGTGGTGGTGGTGGTGAAGAACCACGTGAGACATTTGATTCAAGAACTGGTGAACTAGGTAACTGATTACTCGACATTGCTATCGGGGATGCCCGTGGTGGTTCTGGCGATTCGGTGTCAATCCAATTATAAAAATATGATGGTTGCATCCCACCTCTTTTATATTTATTACGATACTGTTTATTATATTTTCTACTTTTTCTTTTAGGTATATACTTTTTTGTTTTTTTTATTTTCCTAGTTTGTCTTGTAGACATATATTATAATAATAATTTAAAATTGACTAAAACTATTTAACATAGGCCTTGGTAAATAACTATTATTAGTAGATTGATAATTTGGCACTTTTTTGCATTCAAACGCGGGTTCAGGACATCTAGCACAAGGTGGACAGGGTTGACATTTTTTATTATTATCACAAGCTAAAACAGGTGGACAAGCTGGACATACAGGTGGCACTATTTGAGATTTAAGAATATATAAATCTTCATTTCCAATAGGAATTTCAGAAGCTGGAATACCTTGTTGACTATTAGGTGAATCTTGATTATAATTAGTATTTACATTATCTGAATCATGATGTGCAAATCCTTCAAGTAAAATATCTCCTAAACTGTTATATAAAATAATTAAAAGTAAAACAGCCATTAAACAATAGTTTAAATTTAATCTCATTATATATAGCTTTTGAGAAAAGTTTATAGAAAAACTTTATAGAAATTAAAATTGAATAATAAATATAATATAATATTCATTAAAATTAAATGACACTAGAGCGCTGTTATAATGAAAATCCCAATATAATAGAAATAGGTATTGATGAAGTTGGAAGAGGACCTATGTTTGGAAGAGTTTATTGTGCGGCAGTAATTTTACCAAAAGATAATAGTTTTAAGCATGAATTGATGAAAGATAGTAAAAGATTTCATTCAAAAAAAAAAATTAGAAGAAACAGCTGAATATATAAAAAATAATTGTCTAAAATACTCAATTGCATTTCAAGATGAAAAAATAATAGATAAACATAATATTAAAAACGCAACACATATGGCAATGCATAAAGCAATTAAAGAAATAATTGATTATACCAAAAACAATTTAATTTTAGTCGATGGTCGTGATTTTAAAATATTGACATACTTAGATAATATAGAAAATATTATTAAAGAAGTATCTCAGGTATGTATTGAGGGTGGGGATAATAAATATACCGCTATTGCTGCTGCTTCTATTTTAGCGAAAGTAGAGAGAGATAATTATATTTATGATATTTGTAAAAAGTATCCTAAATTAGATGAATATTATGATCTATCTAAAAATAAAGGATATGGAACAGCTAAACATATAGATGGAATTCGCAAATATGGGATATCACAATGGCATCGTAAAAGTTTTGGAATATGTAAAGAGTCAACAGTCAATAGTATAGATAATATTGATAAATAATTATAAAATCATAATGTAATTTAAAAAATATGTTATATAAAAAGAATATATAACATAATGAAAATTCTAGTATTTGATACAGAGACAACAGGTTTGCCTGAAAAAAACGCCTCAATGATTGCGACATATAAATGGCCGTATATTGTCCAATTATCATATATTTTATACGATACAGATAAAAATATTGTATTAAATTATGTTGATGAAATAATTAAACTACCGAACAACGTTATAATATCTCAAGAAAGTGAAAATATTCATAAAATATCAAATGAAATATCTAGAACTAAAGGTGTGGATATTAAAAAAGAGTTAAATAAATTTAATAATATAATATGTAAAGCAGATATTATTGTTGGACATAATATATCATTTGACAAAAATATGATAACAGTAGAATGTATTAGAAATAAATTACATGAAAATTTTATAAATAGCGCTAGAAAGCCGGAATTTTGCACTATGAAAAAAAGTGTAAATATATGTAAGATAATCAAAGTTGCAAATAATGGTGATCAATATTACAAATATCCAAAATTACTGGAATTACATCAATATTTATTTGGAACCATACCGGATGGATTACATAACTCATTTATAGATGTTTTAGTTTGTTTACGTTGTTATGGTATGATAAACTATAATATAGATTATTTAGAAAAATCAGAAAGTTTGAAATCTTTAAATACATTATATTCTGAGAAAAGTCAAAAAATATAATGTTAAACTTTATCGATTGGTAAAATAGTGATACCTTTAGTTATTAACTGCCACACATTTCACATTCTTTTTCTATGTATACACTATCTTTTTGTTCAGTTATAGTATTTTGTGTAGGTTCTATAGTAAATTGTTGAGGTTGATGTTTCGGTTTTCTACGTAAATAATATATTCCAGTTTTTAATCCAGAATTCCATGCATAAAAATGCATATTTGTTAATGATTTTGCATCAGGATCTTCCATCCACAAATTAAGACTTTGTGATTGACAAATAAATGCGCCTCTATCTTTAGACATATCAATTAAATGTTTCATTGGAATTTCCCAAACAATTTTATATTTTTCTTTAATAAATTTTGGAATATTTTCAATATATTGAATACTTCCCTTATTTAAAATTATATTATTTTTAATCTCTTCATTCCAAATACCTAATTCAAGTAATTCTTTAATTAGATATTTATTCGTTAATATAAACTCACCAGCCAATGTTCTTCTTGAATATATATTACTTGTTAATGGTTCAAAACATTCATTATTTCCTAAAATTTGACTAGTGCTCGCAGTTGGCATTGGTGCAACAAGTAGACTATTTCTTAATCCATTTTTTTTAATCTGTTGTTTCAATTTATTCCAGTCATATCTATCATCAGGAGAAATATTCCACATATCAAATTGGAGAATTTCATTAGATGCTGGAGATCCGTCAAATGAAGAATATGATCCATAACAGTTAGTTTCTCTCTCTATTTCACAACGAATTGGTGTATTTTTTTTAAGTAAAGCAGAAATTTTTGTTTCATTTGTAATTGTAGAACTAGAAGATGCGTTCATATAATCATTAATTTCATATTCTCTAGATAAATCATTATCTTCATTTCTAAAATTCCAAGATATCATATATTCTCCCCTTAAAATATTCATATCTTCATTTCGTTCTAGTGAAAGTTCCATACTTTGTTCTAATGCAGCATGATATATTGTTTCAAATATTTTTTTATTAACTATCTTTGCTAGTTCGCTATCATATGGTATATCCATCATTATAAACGCATCTGCTAATCCTTGAACACCTATACCAATTGGTCGATGATATAAATTACTTCGTTTAGTTTTTTCAGTTGGATAAAAATTGATATCTATAACTTTATTCAAATTTTTAGTAATAATTTTAGTTATTTTATGTAATAATTCATAATCAAATTTATTTCTAAGTTTATTTAAAACTTCTGTAAAACCACCAACTAATTTTTCATTATCTATTAATTGTGGAACAGTTTCTACATTCCATATCTCTTTAAAATTTCTAATTTCATCATCTGTTTTTAATTTAGTTTCAAGAAAACTAATATTTCTACGTTTCAATAAAGCTTTCATTAAAATACACCAATTACAATTATCTTTTGTATATATCAAAATATTATTACTAAATGGATTATCAGTCTCAATAATAAATTTACTTAATGCAATTGATGCCAAATTACAAACAGCAGTTTCATTTTCATCACTATATTCTGTAATCTCACAACAAAGATTACTTGACTTTATAGTTCCAAGATTTTTTTGATTACTCTTTTTATTTATAGAATCTTTATATAACATATATGGGGTTCCAGTTTCCATTTGAGAATCTAAAATTTGAATCCATAAATCACGTGCATTAATTTGTTTAACATATTTTTTCTCTACTTCATATTTTTCATATAATACTTTATAATCTTCATCATAAACTTCTGATAATCCAGGAGCAGAATCTGGACAAAATAAACTCCATTTTGCATTATTTTTAACACGTTCCATAAATAAATTTGAAATCCATAAAGCATAAAATAAATCGCGAGCTCGTAATTCTTCATCTCCATGATTTTTCTTTAGATCCAGATAATCTTCGATATCTGCATGATGCGGTTCAATATATATAGCAAAACTTCCATTTCTGCGCCCACCACCTTGATCAATATATCTTGCTGTTTTATTAAAAACAGATAACATTGGCACTATACCATTAGATGTGCCATTAGTTCCACGAATATGACTTCCTTTGGCACGAATATTGTGTATATGTATACCTATTCCTCCTGCCCATTTAGATATATTTGCACATTCTTTTAATGTATTATATATTCCATCAACACTATCGCTTTCCATTGCAGTTAAAAAACAAGAACTAAGTTGTGGCCGAGGAGTGCCTGCATTAAAAAGAGTAGGAGTTGCATGTGTAAAATATTTTAGAGACATTAAGTCATATGTTTCTTTTATAGCATTAATGTCTTCTTTATGAATACATATTGCTACACGCAACCATACATGCTGTGGACGTTCAATAATTTTTTTATTTAAATGAAATAAATATGCTCTCTCTAATGTTTTAAATCCGAAATAATCTATTAAATAATCACGTTGATAATCTATAATATTATCAAAATATGATGCGTATTTATTTACAATACTAATAAAATCATTTGAAAGGAGTGGTATATGGTTATTATTATTATCTTGAAAATTATATATCATATTCATTGATTTAGTAAATGATTTATCAGTTTTTTTATGAAGATTAGAAATAACAAGATAACTTGCTAATACACCATAATCAGGATGAATAGTTGACATAGTAGCTGCCTGTTGTGCAGTTAACTCATCTATTCTGGACGTCTCAATACCATTATACAATTGATCAATTATCTTAATAACTAATGTAGTATAATTAATTGAAATATTAGAGAGATTTCCTAATGTTTTAAGACGGGCTAGAATTTTATCAAATGATACAATTTCAAGATTACCATTTCTTTTTTTAACATGCATTTCTTCTTGCATTTCTTCTTGCATTATTTATAATATTACAGAGATATAATTTTAAATTATAATTTTTCAATATTTATATGACATTTAGATAATAAATTATTTTTACATTGTATAGACTTACGTTTTTTTGGAGCTCTATGTTCATAACCATAGCATCTCTCGTGAAGTATAATATTCCATATATTTTCTATATAAGGAACTGCATTAGTAAACCATAATTTATTACGAAGAACAAGTATATTACTATATTCGTCTAATTTCCAAAATTGATTTTGAACCCATTCACAATGTGAATTTTTATCTAAAATATATTCAACCCAATTATCATATTCATTTTTAGTAATATATAATGGAGCGTATTCGTAATGTGGAATACCATTATCACTAAAAAGTATAATAGCTCCCTTTAGTTTATTATCATGTGAATATGTAAAAGATCCATCATTATAGAATGCGTCTTCATTATCATATTCAATAAAACGGGTTTCAAGAAAATCGCATTCATTAAGATCACATGTTTCCATTTGTAGTTGCATTTGAATCCAATATTCTAATTTTGGAATACCATTAATTTTTCTATTTACTATATTTTTAATTTCCAGCATTCTTCCATATCGTGGATTTTGAGAATCTGTATTAATTCCATCAGGTGAAGCTCCAATAAATGGATATTTTGAATGTTTAATACAACCATAATCGGTAATTTCTGTTTTATATAATTTTTTATAAAATTCAATAGAAATAGGTTCATATTTTTGTCCCCAATGTAGTGGAGAATCTATCGGAGGATGTTTATATATATTATATGGTCTGCATTTTTCATATATTAGTTGGTTTTTTATAGATTGACTTCCAAATACTTTCCACGCTGAACTTGCCGTTAACAAATTATGACGAAAGATATACCATTCATCACTTCTTTGAATCGGTTGTATAACATTTTGAAGATAATTTATTTTTTTTCTTACATGTTCGATGTTGTATGATATATTTCTAATAAAACTATTTTTATATGATCTAGGCGGTATTACTTTTGTATATAATATAGGTTTTATTGAGTTAATATATTTTTTAATTTTAAATTGCACTATATATTTAGTATCGTTATCATATAAATGTTGTATTTGTATTAAATGTAATTGATAAATATAATTAATTAGTTTTTTATCAAAATCAGGATTAATAATATCAAGTATATTATTTAATATATATTCAGTAGATGTTAAAAGTATTGATTTTTTTAATTCTTCTATTTCATGATATTTTAATATATTCCATTCTTCTATTAAATTAATTATATTATTTATTGAAATATCATTAACAAGTGTCATTTAATATATATTTAATAATATATATTAAAATCAATTTTTAATATATTAATTATGTTCTTAACTAGTAGACAACTATTTTTTTCTCATACATGGAAAAAGGATAGATTAGATAGAGATAATCACCTTAGAGTTTATGAATTAGCTCAAAACCTACAAAGATGTGGTTGGTCTATCTGGATTGATGAAGAAAATTTAATGGGTAATATTGATGCCGGAATGGCTAGTGGAATAGATAATGCAGATGCTGTAATTATTTGTTTAACTGAAGAATACTGTAAAAAGGTAAATGAATCAGCAATGAATCCAAGAAAACGAGATAATTGTTTAAAAGAATGGACTTATGCTAATGCTAGAAATAAATTAATGATTCCAGTGGTAATGGAACCTATTTTATTAGATATAAATAATTGGCCTCCAGGTATAATTTCCTTATATTTGGGATCAACATTATATGTTAACGGAAGCCATAATAATTTGTATGACACTGCTATTAATATTCATAAAATATTATTGCATTATAATCTACAACCTAATATTTTTAATAATAAAAAAAATAACGTAACTACTGTTTATACGATTATTAATAGTATGCTATTTATTAATAAATTTGTAAAAAAAACAAATAATAAGTTAACCAATAAAAATTATACATTAAAATTTTTACAATTTAATAAAAAAGTATATCCACTTAAAAAACATGACATTCGACGTAATTCTAATATCACATCTATTATCCACTCTTGTAATAAATTATATAATATAGATAAAAAATGGAAATCTACCGGACAATTAAAACAAATATCTATATAATTAGAAATTTATGAACACTCTGATTTTGGAGATTCTGATCTTGGAGAATTTGATAATTTACCTCTATTTGATTTTGATTTATTTTTCTTTCTAGTAGGACCTAATGCTTTTGCTGTTGAAACATGTTGTACATTTTTTCTCAAAGTGAATTTTCTAGTAGAATTATTAAAGTGTAAATTATGTATATTTTCAAGTTTTCCAGATTCTTTTATATATGTTACTTCTTTATTTTTGTATAGATTTTTCTTATCTAAATTTGAACTTAAATATTCTCTCAAGTTTTTAATTTCTAATTTATTTAATTTATATTTCGATGTAAGTGATACTATATAGTCATTTATTTTATCCATTTTAATAGATTTATCTAATTTGTTCCAAGATTCTTTTTTATTTTGAGCATTTTCTTCATCTAATAATAAATCTATATTTGATATATCATTTGTAATAGAAGAAAGTAATTTTTTATTTCCATTTAAAAGCATAGTTTTGTATTTAATATTTTTAAGTTCTTGACATTCATCAAAGGACATTATTAATATATAATAACAATTTTAGTTTAACTCTTTTTTATTAAATTATAAATTTAACCAAAATTTATGTTTATACATTTTAGATTTTTAACATAAATTCACTACCCTATATATATATATATGAAGCAAATAGAAATTTCAGGTAAACATCATTCTGATAAAATTAAAAAAGCAAATGATCCTAATAATCCAAATATTGTTGCTGAAAGAGATTGTATGCAATGTTTTCCTAACTTTGTTTTTGAAAATCACTTTCAAATACAAATAATTAATAAATTATATCTAAATTTAGATTCTAATAATTCAGAATTTGAATATAAAAAAAATCTTTTAAGAGAGTTAGATAAAAAAATTATTAGTTATAAATCTCAGGATGTAAATAAAAATAAATATAAAGATAATAATATTACTCAAGAACAAGCAATAGAAAAGTTAGTTATTAGTAAATTAAAATGTTATTATTGTAAATGCAATATGAAACTTTTTTATAAAAAAGTCAGAGATATGGAACAATGGACTTTAGATAGAATTGATAATAATTTACCACACCAGGAAGATAATGTTATTGTTAGTTGCTTAAAATGTAATTTGCAACGAAGACAACAAAATAAAGATAAATTTTTATTTACAAAACAATTAAAAATTATTAAACAAGAAAAGTAGATCTCTATAATAAAAAAATTTAATTATATTTTTATTATATATGATATCAAAAAAATCAAAAAAATCAAAAAAATCAAAAAGATCAAAAACATCAATAACATTTAAAAGATCTAAAACATTTAAAAAATCAAAAAGATCAAAAACATTTAAAAAATCAAAAAGATCAAAAAAATTATTAAAATATAATAAAAAAGGTGGAGCAGATTGGCCAACAAAACCATATGAGTGTCCCATATGTATGCTAACTATAGATCCTAATTTGCAAAATACATTTGCATGCACTCAATGTTCGCTCGTAGCATGCATGAATTGTATTCATAAAGCAATTAATTATTCATCATTTAGTAATAAATGCCCACAATGTAGACAAGCGCCAATTATTTTTCGACCAGGACAACCAACACCGCCCACAAGAATTTCAGAACAAGATGAATTAAATTTTAATATTGATGAATTAATAAATTTAATTTCATTAGGTGAAATAAATGAAAACCCGCAAAATGTTCCATTCATCCAGGATCAAGAACTAGTTAATGCAGAATCTATTTTGGATGCAGCATTAAATAATGACAATGATAATGAAAATATGAACGATATTCATAATTTAGCTATATCATTAGATCTACTTGAAGAATAAATAGAAAATATGGAGTGGAGTAAGAAGATAATTATTAATTAATTAATATTTATTATAGTTTATTATATATAATGAGTTTGAATCATAATCCTCAAATGTTTGCAAATACATATATATCTATGACAAGAAATATGTATGTTACATCATCAATTGGATTAACAGTTATTATTTTTAGTAAAAATTTTAATAAATATGAAAAAATGCTTCAAATACTATCTTCAATTATTTTAATTTATAGTATATTTTATGGATACCAAGCATCTGTATTTTTTAATCAGTATATTGATTTTTTGAAAAAGCAAAAAAAATTATCTGAACCATATATTTCACAATTACAATACTGGAAACAATTAACTACCTTTACATATATTTATATTATTATTGTATTAATTATATTATTTATAATTATTTTTAGAAAAATTTTAAAATAAAGAAAATACTAATCTGTCAAATTAAATCTCATTTGCACAGCTTTTTCTACAAAATCATTTTTTTCGTAAAATGGAATTAGTTTTTTATCACAATTTAAAATAATTTTATAACAATTATTATTCTTTGCAAAAGTTTTTGCAAAATCTAATAGTTGTTTACCAATACCGTGACGTCTATAGTCAGGTAAAATTACTAAATCTTCAATGTGTGCAACAGATAATGCTGAATGAATAAGTTTTTGTTCAATAATAACTGTAATCATACCAATTAATTTATTATCAAGAGTATATGTAAATATATGATGATTATTTGGTAGATTATTAATAATTTCTCCCCATTTTTTTGCTTCAATTGGAGAACAATCAGTTAATGTAGATAGAACAAATAGAACATCTTTTTGGGTATAATTAGTATTACATAAGAGAGAAATAGGTGTAATTTTAAACATATTTTATAAGAAAGAATATATATAAATATTTATATAAAAATTAATAATATAATGAATATTTAATGGAAGAAATTGTTTGGAGCAATGGAGAAAAATATGAAAAATCGGATAAGAATAAAAAACCTTTATTAAATTCCGATAATGAAATAATACATAATATAGCATTCAGAGGAGAATATATATTAAAAAAAAATGATAAAATAAATGAAAAAAAAAGAGACGAAATAATGGAACGAAATATGCTTTCACAAACATATCAAAATCCATTTTTAACTAAAGATTTTATAGATGTTTTATCTGATCAAGAAAAATTTTTAACTCCTCAAAATTCCTTATGTGTAACCAAATCTACTTGTGAAAAATAATTTAATATTTTTTATAATATATTAAATAAATCTTTGAGTAAAACCAAAGTTTCTTGGGAAAAATAATTCATTTCGGTAATTTTTTCAAAAACACCATATTTTATATCATTTTTTATCCCACTATGTAAAAATATTTCTTGAATAAGTTTTAATCCAGCAACTATACCAAAGATTAATTTATAATATCTAATACTTAAAAAATTTTTATAATTCTTTCTAAAATATTTTATAATAAATATTGTTAATGTAATCCATAAGAAAAAATTTGCAAAATATATTAAATATTCTCTATTTTGTGTTATAAAATATAGAATAATTCCAACTAATCTATATATAAATAAATATAAAACTAATTTTAAATCTACTTTATGTAATAAGTTATAACTATATATTTGAAATAATAAAATGCTATAAATAATTGTATCTGATATTTTATCTGTTTGATGATATATTAATGTATTTGGACATATTTGAGATGGATTACTAAATAATTTTAGTTGACGCGGTATTCTACAATCTCCTTCTGAAAATATTAATAATATTATTTTAATAAATTCTGGTAGATTAGTGTAAAATAAAATAATTAAAACAACCAATATTCTAATAATAGATGCTATATATAATATAATTACATCATTCATTATATATATATATATTAATTATATATTAAATAAGTATTTAAAAAATAAGGAAACATAGATAAATAATGAGTTATATAAAACAAAACGATGTTCTTTTAAACAAATTATTAGAATATTATAAAAATAGTGATAATATGAATAAAATGTTAGGTATTATCAATGGAGAATCTCGAATTTCATTAAGAATAGTTGATTGGTTTGCAACAAATTATGCAAAAAAACATTATACAGTATACAACATTAATAATAAAATAATTTCTACAGAGTCATTAGATTCAAAAAGATTTAAAGTATATCTTGATTATAAATTAAATTTGAAAGCATATTCTAAACGCCGATTTGATCCATTCTGTAGATGGCAAAGAATAACTATACCATGTGATAAAGATAAATATATTCAAACTACAATTGGACAATTGAATTTTTTTAAATGGGCATTAGAAAATAAAGTAATTGAATATATTGAAAATAATTATTCAGAAATTGAAGCGGATATGAATTCAAGAAATAGCACATCAAAAAGAAAGACAAATAATTCACAAAAAACTAGAAAAAAGAGAGAAGAATTATCTATATTAGCATCTAAAAGTATAAAAAGAGAAGAGGTCGAAATAGTTGTTGAGTTCAACTAAGAGCAGTCGTCCTGTTAAACCACCCATATAAAGGAGGAGATCCTTTTAAAAAAAAATAAAAAATTTTAATTATTAGGGTTTAAGGGACAATCACTCTTATTTAATAATGGGAAATATTAATTCTTTAAATTCTATTAAAAAAATTAATTTTGAAGATTTACAATTAGCAATAAAAAAAAATAATTATATTATTATTAATACACTAAATGATAATAATCAAGAATGCTTAATAAAAGGAACTATTACTCCTGAACAAGAAGTTCAGATATTAAATGAATATTTAAATAAATCAGAGAAAATAGTTATTATTATATATGGTGAAAATTCAAATGATGAAAAAATTTTTTTAAAATATAAGCAATTAATTGACTTAGGTTTTAATAATGTTTATCTTTATATTGGAGGTATGTTTGAATGGTTGATGCTTCAAGAAATTTATGGCGAAGAAAATTTTCCAACAACAACTCGACTGTTAGATTTACTAAAATATAAACCTGTCAGAAACTTTGAATAGATGTCATTCAACTAATGATTCTATTATTAGTTGAATATGGTAATATAAAAAATAATATTATTAAATATATAATTATTATATATGTCTGCCAATATAAATGCAAGAGTTAAGGCAAGAAAAGCTGGAAAACAAAATAAGGATGTTGGTGAAAGTGCTTTAGGAATCAGCACATCATCTCAGACTAGACGAGCTATTGCTAGACGAACCTCTGGATTAAATAAAGATCTTATAGTATATAGAAATACATTAGGTGGTATTGGCCGTTATCGAAGTCAGTTTAGTACATCGGCTGATGGATGTCAAAAAGAAAATAAACAAGAAGAAGAAGATTTTACATTTACAATTATTACCGGAAAGAGAGGTCTGGGCTTCGGAAATGCCCACTTAACGGAGGTAACTGAAATTAAAAGAAATAATTTTGGTAAAATATTAGAAGAAAGTGTCTTTACTCAAATGTTACTTACTCAAAGCGAGATATTATCAGTAATAATCGGAAATATTATTACTACTATTTCGAATGAAACATTTAAAGATGCTTATCATATGCACACCGTAACATTTAATCCAGTGTCACAGGTCAAAACAATTGGTGAGAGTGCATTTAGTAATTGTTCAAGTTTACCAAAGATAGACTTTCCATCTTCTCTTACTACTATTTCTGATAATGTATTTATAAATTGTTCTAGATTACGAAAAATAGTTTTTATAAAAAATTTAGAAAGTTTATCATTAGGAAGTGACTCATTTACTGGGATTGCTAACAATGTTAATGATGGTGATGATTATGGAAATCGTCCAATAGATTTATTAACTCCAAATAATTCACTTTTTAGTATAGGTTTTGTAAATCAGCAATTAATCATTTCTTCTAATAATAGTGAGCCCAGTAGATTAGAATTTTTTAAAGCAACAGATGGGTCTGGTATATATATATTTAATAATGATATTAATAATCATGATGATATTACTATTGGAGATTGGAACAATTATAATATTTTAGCATTCGGCAACAATTTAATTATATGTTATGATAATACTACAACCAGCACTTCTTTAGTAATAACTAATCCATCAAAAAATAAATTTATTAAAAGAGTTTTAAGGACGACTAGTAATAGTTTGACTTTTACTGCTCCAAATTCCGAATTTGGCACTTTGACAAGTATTCATATAGGAGATCAATATACTAGTATTGACAGTAATGCATTTTTATATATGCGAGATTTAACTCAAGTTACATTTGGTAATAATTCAAGTCTTACTAGTATTGGAGCTTCTGCATTTAGTAATACAGGAATTACACGTATAGAGATACCAGAAAAAGTTACAAATATTTCCGCAAATGCATTTAAAAATTCTAATAATCTATATCATATAACTTTTTTGGGGGATCCAAATAATATAATTTTTGGAGATAAAGCTTTTTTTGATATATCACATTCACTAATGGTTGTATATGATAAATATACATTTACAAATGAAGCTTTTAAAATTATCTTTAATGCAACAAAAGTTGATTATATTCCATTATATAATGCAACCTTTTCACTACAACGTAGTGATGATGATAATGAAATATTAGTGTTATTAAATAATAATATAACTGATATATCCGGTGGTATTGGTTCCATAGAATTTGAAATTAAGGGACTTTCTAATATAGATGCTAGCGATATTTCTATAGACCCAACTTTAGATACAATAGCACAATCGTTTAGCACCGCTTCAGGCGCTACTCCTTTTAATTATACATTAACTGTCGAAGCGCGTCCCCGCCGAGGTAGTAAAAAAATAACAATTTTGCAACCAGCACAGACGACGACGACGACGGCCATAGGCGTGGGGTACCTCATACAATTCACAGGCCTTACTTTCCCAAATGATTATATGAGACCATTTGGACAGAATTCATTAGGACAGGATAATAGTGGTGTATTATTAAGAATTAATGCTGAGAAGATAGCGCCTAATACTCGAATAAGCTTTGATAGAGATAGTAGTATGTTTACAAAATATAGTGGTGATGTTGATGCTGGCCCGACCTCTACATATCGAAATACTAATTCGGAAAATATATTTAATATTCCCAACGAGGTATCATTAGGTGATGAATTAATTTATATTCCATTTTATCGTGATGTTCCTCATCTTCGAGTATTTGGATATGATAAACAATTAACAATAGTATTACCATCTATACATAAATTAAATAGTCATTTAAGTTATTCTTTAATTGGGAATGAGAGAGGAATCCAGGGTACCATTATAATAGATTTAGATGGCAATCTTGACCAAAGCATAACACCACCTGGGAACAACATAAATGGGGAAGAAAATAATGATGGAATATTAGTAAAATATAATGGCACTAGTAAAATTACATTAGGAAAGTCAGATGACACCGAGTTAACATTTCGAGCAAATGAAAATACACCAGCTGTATATCATATATTTGACAATGTTCCTGAAGATAAAACTATTCCAACTGTAAAAAAGGTAACATGGAGTAATCCAATTCTTGCGAATCCGGGATCAGATGGACAAACAGCTCAACTCAGTTATAATTCAGATCAAAATCAGGAATATGTTCAATTAATAACACTTAATTAAGATAAATTTAGACCTTCTACAATTGGAATATCAAAAAGTTCTAAATCAGAAGAATAAGGAGTTTTTCCCCATTTATTAATAGCTAAATTGGCTAATGAATCAGCTTCTTGATTTTTGTTTCTTGGGATATGAATAAATTTAGTATAATTCATTTCACTAATTTCGTCTAATACAAGATTATGAAGTGGTATAAGATTTGGCGACCGTATTTCATATTGTTTATTCATTTGTTTAATAATCAAATCAGAATCCCCCATTACAATTAAATTTTTAATCTGTAATTCATTACATTTTTTTAGTCCCATAATAAGACCAACATATTCAGCATAATTATTTGTATTACTTTTTGATACAAAATGCTTTCCCTCATAAAGAATTTTTTTATTTTTCCAAATAACCCAGCCAATACCACATGGACCAGGATTACCCCTAGATGCGCCATCAAATGTAAGAACATGCATCTGGACGTAATTATCTATTTTTGTAATCCATTCTGAAAGTATTTGAGAATTATCATTAGTAATATCTGTGTTTCCTTCTATAATACATTTATTAGTAACATTTTTAAACCATGATTCATGATACTCATGACATGTAGTTAAATATTCTAGAGGAATGATTTCACCGGGTCTCCCTCGTTTTAAAATTCTATCAAATGCAACTTGAGGAGTGGTTCGAACATAAATATATTCAATATCCGGAATATCATCAATAAATTCATTAAACCATTTATTATAAATCTGAAATTCAATTTCATTGATTTTCCCATCATCATATAACATTTTACAAAATACATTAAGATCAGTAAATAGACATCTCTCTGTAAAAATAATATCATAATTTTTTTTTAATTCTTTCTTAAGTGTTATTAATCTTGAAATATATGCCATCATTTGAAATGAAAATGCATATTTTTCAGAATCAGCATAATAACACTCAATCATAGTCTTACCCTCTTTATTAATAATTGTATTCCAAATATCTACTGGTTCTTGTAGAAAACAAATTTTTTGTCCACAACAATTTGATTCATTAGCATAATATGCTTTCAAATGATTAACAAATGTAGATTTACCGGAGCCAATATTGCCGTCGATTGAAACAACTCGTGTCATATTATTAATAAAATATATTATTTCATTAATAATAGTTCAATTTTAATGGGAAAACCTAAAAATAATTTTTATATTTATATTATATATCTAGTGATAAATTGATGACTTGGAAATCTGAAATAATAATGTTTAAAAATAAAGTAATAAATAATATTTGGAATACAAAGCACAATTTATATTTATACTATATAAGGTATTATATATCTAAAGCAAATAATATAGACGATTTACTTTGTATATTTAAAAGTATAGCTTCAAATAATAAATTTGTTACTACTGATGAATTATTAAATTTAATTACTGACTGTTTTATTCGGTATCCTGTTACTGAAATTGAATTACAAAAGATGTCTCAATGGCAACAATTATATAATTGTGACTTGGGTGTAAATAGTTATATAACTCTTACTTTTTGGTTGTGCATTATTAAAGCGATTCAAGAAAATGAATCTAAAAATAATATTTTATACGTTAAAACATTAAAATGCAAATTAGATGATTAATAATTTTAATTTTGTAAAGGGATTTTAAGAGATATTATAATATTAATATAATTAGTATCTACAAATGGATCTACAACAAAATAAATTAACAAAAGCAGAATGGGAAAGTATAGAAATTCCATCAACAAACGAGGAAAAAAAAATATTAAAATTAATTGTTGCTGGTTTTCATAATATAAATATAAAAAATAATGAAACATTATCCATATTATCATATTTAAAATTATCAAATACGGAATTAATTAATGAATATATATTTATGAAATATTTGCAACCTGAATTAGTAATTATTTATAATAAATATAAAATAAAATATACACCAAAAAAATTTAGCAAAAAATCACTAAGTAAAGCAGATATAATACGATTTGATCACATGGAAAGTAATTTATTCGAGAAAAAAAATATAATTTTCGAATATATTTTAATAAATTATATTAAAAATATATTAAAATATAAAGATACAGATAGTGATTGGATCAAATATTATTATACATTAAAGAAGCTATTAAAATATAATATTTGTAATACAAATCAATATTTATTAGATATTATTGATTCAATAATGAATTATTTTGAGGATGCAGTAGATAAAGAATATATTATATCAAATGCAAAATCAATAATTATATCAAATTCCGATTTAATAAAATATAATGATCAAACATTATTTACACATCAAAAAGAATTATTTACAAAAATAAAGGATCCTATGCCAAAATTATTATTTTATATTGCACCAACTGGAACTGGTAAAACATTATCACCAATTGGATTATCAGAATCATATAAAATTATTTTTGTTTGTGCTGTAAGACACGTTGGTTTAGCGTTAGCAAAAGCAGCAATTACAATAGAAAAACGTGTTGCTTTTGCATTTGGGTGCAATGATATTGATGATATTAGATTACATTATTTTTCGGCAAAAGAATATAGTAAAAATACAAAAACTGGAGGAATTTTTAAAGTAGATAATTCAGTTGGGGATAAAGTAGAAATAATGATTTGTGATATAAAATCCTATTTATATGCAATGCGTTATATGATTGCATTTAATGATAAAGAAAATATAATTTTATATTGGGATGAGCCAACCATTAGTTTAGATTATGAAGAACACGAATTTCATAGTATAATTAAAAATAATTGGGAAAAAAATATGATAGCTAATATTGTATTATCTTCAGCAACATTACCAACAATAGAAGAAATGAAAGAAACTATAAGTAATTATAAAATGAGATTTGGTGGTAATATTCATTCTATAAAAAATTATGATTATTCGAAATCGATTTCATTAATTAATCGGGATGGATATAGTGAAGCGCCTCATTATAATAGTAATGTCTATAAAAATATAGTAGAATCTGTAAAATATATTGAATCAAATAAAACAATTCTTAGATATATTGATTTGGAAGAGTGTATAAAATTTATTAAATATGTTAATAGAAAAAAGTTGTATAAAAATAGTATCTATTCAATAGATGAATATTTTGTAAATATAGAAGATATTACAATTGATTCTATAAAATTATACTATTTAATATTATTAAAAAATATAAAGAATGAAAAGGAATGGTTAAACTTATATAATTATTTTAGTGAAAATAGAAAACAAGTATATAAATCGACAACATATATTTCTACTAGTGATGCATATACATTAGTAAATGGACCTACAATATATATAACACAAGAAGTTAATAAAATAGGATATTTTTGTATTCAATGTATGAATATTCCATCTAATATACTTGAAGATATAACTAAAACAATAAATATAAATTCAGATATAAATAAAAAAATTTTAGAAATGGAAAAAAATTATGATGATGGAATAAATAAACTAAATATGAAAGAAAATAAGATATCAAATGATCGTGGTATTTCACCAGAATTAAGAAGTTTAAAGAATAAAATAGAATCATTAAAATATAATATTCAAACTGTAAGTATGCCTGGTATGTATATTCCAAATAATAAAGATCATTTAATTAAATGGGGACATATAAATATAACTAATGCTTTTACATCAGATATTTCAGAACATACAGTTGAAAAAATTATGTTAATTGATGATATGGATGATGTATGGAAATTACTACTATTAATGGGTATTGGAGTTTTTTCTATTAATACTAGTAGTCGTTATACAGAGATTATGAAAGATTTAGCGAAATCTAAAAAATTATATATAATAATTGCGTCTTCAGATTTTATATATGGAACAAATTATCAATTTGATCATTGTTATTTGGGTAAAGATTTACTAAATATGACTCAAGAAAAAATTATACAGGCGCTAGGTCGAGTTGGTCGGAATAAAATCAGTGATGAATATACAATTAGAATTCGTGATAATTCATTAATATCTAAAATATTTAATTATGATAAAAATAAACCAGAAGTTCTTAATATGCAGCGATTATTCTGTTAAGTATATTTTTTTAAGAATTATATATTCTTATTACAGAACTATCAGTTTTACAAATTGGACATTTATTTCCCCATGTTTCAGCGCAACTCCCACATACACACATATGACCACAACCAATATAAGCATAATTTTTTTGTGCAGTCATACAAATACAACATTGATTATCAAATGATACTGCTGCTTCACATTGAGATAATTGACGAGTATATTTAGCTTCTAGATCATTTAATTTCTTTTTAACATTAGCAAGAGAAATTTTCAAATCTTTTATAAGTTCTTCTTGATAATCATGATGTGCTTTGCTTTTTTCTACAATATTATGTAGACATGATAGCAATTCAAACTTTTCTGATGCTAAACGACAAGTATTGTTATTAATGATATTATTATTAATATATATTTCATAATTGTTAATATTATCATAATTTTTTATATTTTTAATAAAATTATTAATAGAATTTTTCCATATATTTGTTGAATTTTTTTTTTTATTAATAATATAATTATCAATCATATTTTCGTATTCAGTCATTTATTGTGTATATTAGTAATAATATATACAATAAAAAAAAATCAATTTTATTTTTTATTTAAATGAAATTTTTGCCTCCTCTTAGTCGAAGGACAAGATGAAGGGTTGATTCTTTCTGTATATTATAGTCTAATAGCGTTCTACCATCTTCTAACTGTTTTCCTGCAAAAATTAGCCGCTGCTGATCAGGGGGGATACCTTCCTTATCCTGAATCTTAGCCTTAACATTATCAATAGAATCAGAGGGCTCAACCTCAAGTGTAATAGTTTTTCCAGTTAGTGTTTTTACAAAAATCTGCATTATATATATTACATAATATTTTATTTTTAAATATATTTGTGATATATTCCAAATAAAATTTAAAAAATATTTAACGTTTTGAACGTTTTGAACGTTTTGAACGTTTTCTAGATCTTAATCCACCGCGCATTGTATGCAATATTTTTATTTTTTTTGAATGTTCTATATGTTTTTCAAGTTCTTTAAGTGCATTTTCCGCCTTAACTAGTCTATTTGCAACATCTCCGATTAAATAAGTTAGTGGCTCTTTTGGATCATTTTGTTGATTTATTGGTAATGCAAGAAATTTCTGCATTAATTCTTCAAATTCTTCATTTAATGTATTTACTAAATTTTTTGCATCAGATAATTCATTTACACTATTATCTTGTTTTCGTTTAGTGCCACCTCTTTTATATTTTTTTAAAAACGGTTTTCTTTTAGAATTTCTTATCATTATATTAATATAATATAATAATATTATTAATTTGCAGGTTTAAAGAAAGTGATCCAATTAAATAATTTCCAAAAGGTAGAAATATAAAAAATATTTAATAATTATATAAATTTATAATAATTTATATAATTTCAAGTATATATATATCAATATAATATATTGATTATAAAAAAATTATAAGATTAACGCAAAAAAATTAAGAAATATTTTTTTTTAAATGATTTAATGATAATTTTACTAGTGTATATAAAAAATGACTATTCAAGAAGTTATTGCAGTTATTGATCGTTCTGGTTCTATGAAAGGCAAAGAGAAAGATACAGTCGGTGGTATTAATACTGTTATTAGTGAGTTAAAAAATTCTAAAAGCCAAGAAGATACGATTAATTTTTCAATTAAATTATTTAATAATGAACAAATAATGAAATTGCGATCACTCGAGATTAGTGAGGTTGGTGATTTTTCAGTATCAGATTTTATACCGAGTGGATCAACTGCATTACTGGATGCTATTGGAGATACACTAACTTTCTTTATACAGAAAAAAGTTATGAATCCGCAAGCTTATGATAGTTGTGTTATTTATATAGCAAGTGATGGTTTAGAAAACAGTAGTATTAAATATAATAGAAAATATATTAAAGAAATAATTTCTAATGCTGAAAATATATATAATATTAAAGTTTTTTATTTGGGAGCAAATCAAGACGCAATTCTAGAAGCTGAAAATCTTGGTATTCCAATGGAACAGGCAATAAATTATCTTGAAAATGAATTATCTACACAAGCTGTATATACATCTGTAGCACGCGTTGTATCTGAATCAAGAAATTCCTTTAATAGTGTTAGTTTTACTCCTGCCGAGCGACAGGCATCTATACAACCACCATTATTAACACGTTCACAACCAGTTCAACAAACCGAATATTCAACTTTATATTAGTAATGTTTTATCATTTAATTAATATTTTTTAAATATAAAAAATATTAAAAATAAAGGGGAAGATCCCTTAATCTCTTAGGTTAACTTAATTACTGTAAGCTAATCCACCCATACCAGACATGATACGGAGGACATTGTAGTTAGTCGCATAGACACGGACCTTGGCAGTGTCCTGGCCACTAACAGTTGCGTTAGATAGAACAAGTTGAAGAGTAGCATTATCAATGCGAGAGAAATTGCATGTTCCCGATGGCTGGTGCTCTTCTGGGCGAAGCGCGAATGAGTAAACATTGATACCTGTATCGGGAGCACGGGTGTGGTGCTGGTAGGGCTGAACAAGGTCAAAGTATGTGCCCTCACGTTCTGAGAAGCGATCTTGGCCATTGAGCTGGAGTTTGCATGTAACAACTGGATTCTCACCCCAGCAATGCATGTCAAGTGACGATTCAGCAAGGACAAAGGTGCCAGCATCGGATAACGCAGATTGATAGCTGCTAACGTCAAACTCAGCGCCACCATAGCTACCAGGTTCGTAGCCCTCTAGCCGAGTTACATCAGCTGCTCCAGCTTGCTCAAAGAAACCAGATGTATTAATAAATGAATCAACACCCTGAATCGAGTTCTCACCACCAAAGGCATGAAGTGCGTTAGGAAGAGCATCTATTGCATCAGTGTAATTGAATGGCTGCGCACCAAGAACTTTGCAAAGAGGTTTTCCATGCTCGAACGATTCGCAATAATCAACATTTGCATCAGGTTGAACAACAAATACTAACTCCTTACAAGGGTGGTTGAAGTTAAGCTTGATCTTATTAGACGAGGATCCAACCGATTCATCACCAGTGAACTGAACCTGTTCAATAAGGTATTCGTGTGGATTTTGTGCCATGCGTCTACGTTCATCAGTATCAAGGAAAACATAATCAACATAGAGTGACGCCGAAACAAGAGATTGGTTATAGACACCAGCCGCAGATTTCTTGTTAGTTTGTTTTGTATTACCAAGGCCATTCATTGACCATAAGCATTCGTCTAATGGACGAAGATCTAAGTTAATCTTGATTTCGTGATACTGGAGCGCAATTAGAGGAAGTGCAAGTCCAGGATTACGGCAATACCAGAACTGTAATGGAACGTATAGAGTTGTTTCTGGTAAAGCATTGCGGGGTGCGCAAACCTGTTTAGGAGTGTTGCTTCCTTGCGCTTCAGCACAAGGTCCATCGACAGCTGCAAATGATGGATCAGTAATGAAAGTTAATTGAGTAGTATTACCAACCATCTTGTAGTAGCCACGCTGTTGTTCAGCAGTAAGTGTAAGCTGATTCCAAATGTGCATCCAATCACCATACTGGCGATCAATACGTTGACCACCAATTTCAACCTCAACCTGTGATACAATCTGCTCACCAGGGAAGTCTAACCAGCGGGCAAATACGCTTTCACCATTACCAGGGAGACCCTGGCCTATTTCAGGTAATGTAACCTGGAGATATGTTCTGTAAGCTAAATCACCATTACGACTAATGGTGCAAGTAACACGACGACCAAAATCAGCCTGGCCATTAAATGTTTGCTCAATTGATTCCATCGAGAAATTAGTGTAACGACGATAGGTTACCTTCCAGAAGGTAATCTGAGGATTTCCTGTAAGATAGACATCTTGTGCGCCATACGCAACGAGCTGCATTAAACCGCCTCCCATATATTATAATATTGCTAAAGAAAAAAAAATAATTATATTTTTTTTAATTAATTAATTAATTAAAAAAATAAAAAAAAATATCGCAATAATTTTAACTACTTAGATTCTCAATGCTAATATTATTTTCTAAAAATTGTCTTAGATAACTATCAAGGAAAACTTCTTTTTTTCCTTCGTGTTTTTTAGAAAAAATATATTTTTCATTATTTTTTTTAATATCCCATCCATTTTCTAAAGCATTGTATATAAATACCATTTTTTGCATAATTATATTATCGATTTCTATTTTATCCGGAACATGAAGATTAATATTCATTAATTAATAATATAGAAAAAATATAATAATATATATCTTAATTATTAATATCTTAATTATTAATATAATAATTTATATTATTAATTAAATAATAAAAGTATAATAATTATATGACATCTTTTAAACCAAAAAATACAAAAAAAATTGTTGTTGATAATAAAACTAATATGTCATTAGATAGTAAACATAATAGTTTTTTAAAAGAATTTAACAAAGAAGAATACTTAATAATACCAGAACTTAAAAAACAAAGAGAAAATTTATCTTTAGAATTTAATAATAATAAAAATATTGAAGAAAAATTAGAAATTAAAGATAAAATTAAAGAAATTGATGCTAAAATAAATAAATTAAAAAATAATAAAAAAAATTATTTATTAAATAATGCTGGGTATATATTTGAATATTTTGAAAATAAAAAAAATATTTCAACATGTAATACTAATGTAAAGTTATTGGATAAATTTTTTAATATAAAAGATAATAGTGATAATAATACAGAGAACTGTATAACAAATGTTCAAAAATATTTTACTAACATAGATATTAATAACTTAAATATTAATAATTTTATAAATCCAGTTCATGTATGTAAATTCTGCAATAATGGCGAGTTAATTCCAATTGAACATGAAGGGATTTTAGTATGTAATAAATGTGGTAAAAATATTAAATTTTTAGTAGAAAACGAAAAACCAACATATAAAGAACCGCCTAAAGAAGTATGTTTTTATGCTTATAAGAGAATTAATCATTTTAGAGAAATATTGGCTCAATTTCAGGCAAAGGAAAGCACTCTAATACCAGAAGAAATAATTAATAATATTCAACTCCAAATAAAAAAAGAAAGATTAGATATTCGAACAATGAGCAATAAAAAAATTAAAGAAGTTCTAAAAAAATTAAGATATAATAAATATTATGAACATATACCATTTATTAAAGATAAATTAGGTATAAAACCACCAATTATGTCACCTGAATTAGAAGAAACATTATGTAATTTATTTATTGATATTCAAGCTCCGTATGCAAAATATTGTCCTCAAGATCGAGTTAATTTTTTAAATTATTACTATACAATATATAAATTATGTGAATTATTATATCAAACACAGTTTTTACCATATTTTCCAATGTTAAAAGATAGAGAAAAAAGAATAGAACAGGATGAAATATGGAAAAAAATATGTTTAGAATTAGATTGGATATTTATACCTACTGTATAAGGGGAGACCCCTTAAACCCCCGATTTTAAACTTTGGTTTTTCAATTTAATTACATGTGCAAAACATAAATCGGAGACAATGAGTATAGTGACACATATAATCATTTTCTTATAGTTGTATTTAATTAAATATACTCTATATCTGTGGTTTTAATATAAAAAATTGAAAAATACATAAATATAAAATCTTATAGATATAATAAAAATGGACACTTTATATTCGATATTTAATGCTATTATGAATTATTTTGGAAGGTATCGTATTATAAATGATAGAAATGATAAAGAACCATACTTAGAAAGATATTATTTATTTTTAAAAGATAGAAATAATTTTCCATTTAATATATTTCTTCATAAATTTTTAAAGTCTGATCCAGATGATTTACATGATCATCCATGGTCATATATATCAATTCCATTATATCCTGGTTATTGGGAACATACAAATGAAGGTAAATTTTGGCGAGGTCCTTTTAGTTATAGATATGCAGCAGCAAATACATTTCATAGAATTGAATTAGATAAAGATAGATCATATTGTTGGACTATATTTATCCCAGGAAAAAAAACTCGTGATTGGGGATTCAAAACATCTGAGGGGTGGATTCAAAATGAAGAATATCTTAAAGATAAAAAGCAATAATTAAATATTTAAATTTTTAAATTAGAAATATATTATTATTATTATAGATATATATTATGGAGGAAATAAAACCATATATTTTATTGCAAAGACATTATCGTTTAAGGCAAATGAAAAAAGCAATAAATATTCTTAAATATGATAAAAATATTATTAAAAATAATACGTTTGAAGAGTTTACAAAAAAAATACAGGATAAAAGGGTTTTACTAATTGTAAATTATATTTTAACAAAAATTACTAGAATATCCAGTTATGGTAAAAAAAATTTTTTAACATCTCAAGACTTTTTATCAGCCTTTGTTATTTATGGTTATTATAAAGATATTAATAATAATGATAATGATATAATAATTTCACAAGTTCAAAATAACATAATTAAAAACCTTGCTGAAAATGTAGTTGAAAAATTTCATTGTTTTTTAAATTCTAAATTAACTATATTTAAGATTTATGAATTTAATAAATTACTTATATTATATAAGAATTCATTTGATGCATGGAAAATAAATGATCATAAACAATTAATTCATGTTATGACTACTTCATATTATGAAATAGAATCAATGATATATGCTATATTAAAAGATGCAGAAGAAAATGGAGTTAATAAAGAATCAATATCTGATGAAAAAAAAGAATTTATTAATATATGTATCGAACGTCAAGAAGATATAATTAATAAAATTATATATTTAAATGGTCAAGAATATTTTAATAATTATAAAGATAATGATGTAATATCAAATGTAAATATACAGAGACAAATAAAGGATACATTACATGCAGCATTTTGGGATATTTTACATGAAGAATTAAATTCTAAACCACCTGTGTATGATAGATTGATTTCATTAATAAGTGAATTAAGAGATACATTTTGTAAGTTTGTTCCACATAGAACAGATATTCATCAAGAAATATATGAAAATATAGATATAGAATTAATTAAAAACATGATAAATAATGATGCATTTGATGATAATAATCTTTATAAATTGGCAGTATATATAATATCTTTAGTAAAAAAATTTCAGCCACCTATAATGGATAATGATGTAAATGAATGGGAACAAGGAATGCTTCAACAATTTAAACAAAATTTTGATTATTCCGAATTTTTAGTAATATTTTTAAGGTCTGTTTTCAATATGGTTGACAATATTATCATATATATAAAAAAACTAGAGGAAGAAAACAAGGAAACAAAAGAAAATACAATAATATAAAAAAAATTGAAAATTTAAAGTTTTTTCTCTCTGTAACATATAAAAGTTGTTATAAAAATAAAAATGATACATATTGAAAACAATACATGTTCTATTTGTTTACAAGAAGGCTTATCTTGGAATTTGAATTATTCTAAAACGGAAATGGAAATGTTTAAATGTGGTCATGGAACTTGTAAAAATTGTTACAAAAAAATGAAAACTCAAAATAGTTTTTCATGTCCTCTATGTAGAGGAGATGAACAACAGTATAAAACTGGATTTTTAACACAAACAGTAAATAAATGGACTACATTTTCTGAATGGTATGATGAGTTTGAAATTTTTATTAAATCTGGAACAGCAAATAATATTATAAAAAATACTACATTTGGGCAACAACTCTATCGTTTGATAAAAGAAAATAAGAAACTCTTAAAAGAAAATGCAAAATCACGAAATCTTGGTTTAAATAGAAAAACAGGATCTTAGAGAAATTATTCGATTAGCTAATAAATTATAAAATATTTAAAGAGCAGGGAAATTAACAAGATTAGCTCCAATACCAAAACCTGCACCTGAACGCGCGGTTACAGCCATGCTTGGGAGATATGTATCTAAAATACTAAATGTTGCTGCTGCAGTTAAAGCAATAAGGCAACATTCATCTAACTTTAATTTTTTTGACGGAATAACGTATGCTGCAATAGCAACCATTAAACCCTCAACTAGGTATTTGAGGGCTCTTTTAACTAGTTCGCCTAGATCTAAAAATCCACCGATACTCATATTATAATAAATATATAGAAAATAAAATAAATATATATATAGAAATTAAAAAACTTAAAACTTTAATTATGTGAATAATGTATAATGACTAATATGTCTAAAGAAACCTTTATTAGAAAAGATGATCCTAAATATATTGATTTACTTGATGAAGATAATCCAGTTGCTGGTCAAAAATTTGTATGTTTATCATTTCTTTCTCCTGAAAAAATACTAAAGCAAAAAGAAATATTCTTTTTTGATCAATTTTTAAAGCAATACGATTTAAGCAAATCATTGGAAAAGTTTACTCAATTTTTAAATTTTATTGCATATAAGTATAACTTAAATTTTGATAAACTTACTAAAGATTTAAAAGATTTTACAAATGAAGAAAAAGATAATTTATATGTTTCAACATTAGATGATGAATATAAAACTTATATTGATAATCATGAAGAAAGTCTAGAAACAAGTTTTCAAGAAAAATATGATTTTCAAACATCAACCAGGGGTATTAAAATCCGCGGATCATTTCCATCACAACAAGAAGCTGAGTTGAGATGTAAAATGTTGAGAGAAATTGATCCAAATCACGACGTCTTTGTTGGTCCGGTTGGTGTCTGGATGCCGTGGGATCCTGATGCATATAAGACAGGAAGAGTTGAATATTTGGAAGAAGAATTGAATCAATTAATGAATGAAAAACAAAAAAATGAAAAATATGCTAAAGATGAATTTGAAAAACGATTAAGAGAATCCAAACGTAAGGCTATTGAGGATAATATTGAAAAAGCTAGACATACTGGTAATACGCTTACACAAACTGTTAATGAAAATGATGAACTAGTTAATGTTAATAATTTAAATACAACAGAAAATACAATATTAAAAAATGATATAGTTGATGCTGCTACAATTAAAAAAGAATTGTTTGATGGAGAAAATATTGTTATGGACAAAAATAATGATCATGGATTAAGTAAATTACAAGGATATAAATCTAAAATTTATGATGATTCACAAAATGAAGAAAATGAAGAAAATGAAGAAAATGAAGAAAATGAAGAAAATGAAGAAAATAAAGAAAATGAAGAAATTGAAGAAGTAGATTAGAATAATTAATAATTTTTAAATAATGAAATCCTGTTTATTATATTTATAACATACCATCGTAATCAATTGGCGCTGTTCCTGTTAAATCTGGTAATAAAGCTTGATATCTGGGGGTTGGATTAGGAGGATCGCGCTTAATTACTGGAACCATTTTATTAACCATTTCTTCTTCTAAAGTATTTGATTCTTTTAATTTCTCTGAAATAACAGTAGAATTTGATTCTGAATTTCCATAAAATCTTACTTTTTTATTAATATTTTTTGGATTTTGTTTCATTGATTTTCTAATTACTTCATAAGCAACTATTACAAAGATAATAGCAAGATAAACATTAACATTAATACATAAATAACATGTAACACCTATAACTAATAATATAGTTACAAATAAAGACATTTTTTCTAATACAAAATTAAATGGAATTGGGGTATCTAAATAAAGATATCCCATTAATAATATTCCTAACATAATAGAACCATTATTTTTATTTTGTAAAAAATTATAGGGTAATGTCATTATATATACTAAATATTTATTATTTTTGTTTCATTCAAAATTGAAATAAAAATAATAATTATTAATAATATATTAAATTAAATGTCTCACGAAACTTATATTGGTCAAAAAGGATATTCAATATATAAAAAAACATTATCTTTAAAAGAACAAATGTTTTTACGAGAAGAATTAACAGTTAAACCATATATTCCTAAATCTCCGGTTCAACCAACACCATATCCTATATATCGCGAATCAAATAAAAAATTTTATATACCACGATTTTTTGGAATAAGTATATTTGGTGAACCAAATGAAAATAAAATAGGTGAAGGTATACCGATTAATTTAACTTTTTCAGGTGTTCTACGAGATAATCAAATTTTTATTGTAAATAAGTATATAGAATATGTAAAAAAAAATAAAGGTGGTCTTCTTGATCTTTATACTGGTTTTGGTAAAACTGTATTAGCCTTAAAAATAATTGAATTAATTGGTTTAAAAACACTAATTATTGTCCATAAAGGATTTCTAGTTGATCAATGGATTGAACGAATTAATCAATTTTTACCTGATGCACGCATTGGGCGAATTCAAGGACAAATAATTGATATTCAGGATAAAGATATAGTTATTGGAATGTTACAATCATTATCTATGAAAGAATATCCAGAGGATCAGTTTGAAGATTTTGGTTTGACTATTGTTGATGAAGTTCATCATCTTTCTGCTGAAATATTTTGTAGAGCTTTACAAAAAGCAATAACAACTTATACATTAGGTTTAAGTGCTACAATGAATAGAAAAGATGGATTATCAAAGGTATTTAAAATGTTTTTGGGTGACATTATTCACAAAGAGAAAAGAGAAGAAGCAAATTCTGTTTTAGTTAAAGCTATTGAGTTTAAAATATCTGATGAAACTTTTAATGAAATTGAATATGATTATAGAGGTAACCCAAAATATAGCACTATGATTAGTAAATTATGTAATTTTAATATTCGATCTGAATTAATTATATATATTATTACAAAAGAATTGCAACTAAATCCAAATCAACAGATTATGATATTAGGACATAATAAATGTTTATTAATTTATCTATATAAAGCTATTGAATATAGAAAAATTGCGTCTGTTGGATATTATATTGGAGGCATGAAACAAAATGATTTAAAGATAAGCGAAAGTAAACAAATTGTTATTGCTACATATTCAATGGCATCAGAAGGACTAGATATAAAAACATTAACAACATTAATTTTAGCAACACCTAAAACTGATATTGAACAAGCAGTTGGAAGAATTATGAGAGTAAAACACCAAAGTCCACTTATTATTGATATAATAGATAGTCATGATATTTTCAAAAAACAATGGGTAAAACGTAAAGCTTTTTATCAAAAAAATAATTATATGATTTCATATAGTTCTGACTATCGAGGGAATAAATGGACTGAAATAACTAAGAAAGAAAAAAATAAGGAAAATAAAGAAAATAATTTATATGATGAATTTGATTCAATCCCCACTGGGAAATGTCTTATTAGTATTGCTTAGATTCGCAGTAATAGTTGTGTTGTAAGTAAAGTATTAAGAAAAAAAATTTTATCTTTTTTCTAATATAAAAATTTCTTTTTTAGTTAATAATTTTTCACCAAATTTAACTTGCTCAACTGGTTTCCATTTCTTAAATTTCTTTATATATACACATTTCATATATACAATCTTTTTTAAGTTAACATATTTATCTTCACTAATGTTCTCAAACACTTCTTCTTCATCACTTTCTTCTAATAAATCTAAATTTATATTTTCTTTAATTGTTCGGAATAAATTATTCATTAATACACTAGTTTTATAATCTGGAATACAAGCTAAATCATAAAAATCATTCTTATAATCTTTACAATATAAATTATATATATCAAGTTGAATATCCGCTTTAATTTTAAATATGCATTCTGGTGGTTTTTCTTGTTTATTTAATAATAAACCATGTTCTGTATTTTTATTAAAATCACGAAATAATACGCCTCTAATATTATATTCTAGTAATCGTATTTTACTAAATGCATCTTTTAGTGTTTCACATATATAAGGTAATCCAAATATTGTAGAATTATTAGTATATGCTACTTGTTTTAATTCTGAATCGAATATTTTTTTTAATATTTGCAATCGATCAATATAAACTGAGTTATTATGGATATCATCCCCTTTATAATAATAAATATCTTCACTTGAGAAGTAATTTATATTATTATGTTTAAAATATGTTCCATATATAATTGTTCCATATGATAGATTTTTATCATATGATAAAACTGTCTCTTCAACTTTTGTTATTAGATTATATTTATTCAAATGCATAAATACACATATATTTTTATTTTTATAATATGTAAACCATGCGAACGCTTTAATTCCAGATGGAATTAGAATATATAAATCAGCGTGAACTTTTCTATGTAATATTTTATCATAGAAAAGTTCTATTTTGGGAAATTTATTTATAAAATATCTATGATCTATCATTTTTTATATCTTTATTACTGGTTATATCTTTAACTTCTTTAAAAAGTTGGATTATCTACAAAAACCGGAGCTTCTACTAATGTTTTTGTCTTTAAATTAAATTGATCTATAATAAAAAATCCAATAATTACACTAAAATAGACAAAACCACTATCAATTATACATGTTTTCAATGATTTATTTTCTTTTGTTATAAATCTCATTTCAAAAAATTTGGAAATAAGAAATATAAATGAAATAATTAATGCATATAAATAAATATTCTCCATTAAATTAGTATAGTAATTACTTTATACTAATTTAACGCATATAAAGGGCATTCTGCCCTTTAAAACCCTAAACTTTTATGTTTTTTATTTTTACTTTCTATTTTTAAGAGTTTGTTTTTTTGTATAAAATTTACCATGATAGGTTCCAGAATTTGAACTTTTAGATTTTTTCCACTTAATATATGATTTACGCCCTGATATACCAAAGTCTTTCAAATATTTATGCGCATATAATGGCTTAAAATCCCCGTTTTTATCTTTATAAAAAAATCTAGATTTAGTAATTTTTATAGATTTACCCATATATATATTATATTATATAAACATAATTTTCTGTTATAGACTTTCTCTATATGAAATCACTGCTGGGGGAACCCAATTAAAGCTCTTCCACATCAGTAAGAACCGGACTATCATCTAATTCTAATGAATTAGATAAATTAATTGTCTCCATATCTAGTTTTATATCATCACCTATATTTAGTTTTAAATTTTCTTCTTCTTCTTCTTCTTTATTTTTTTGATTTATAATTGCTGCCTTTCTTTCTAAAGTTTCTAAATCTTTTGGTGCCAAAATTTTATGTTCATTATTCTTATTATCTATTACATTATCGATATTTGAAAAATTAATTGATCCTGCTATTTTTTCAAGAGAATTACTATCATTACTATCATTACTATCAATACTATCATTAGTATCATTAGTATCATTAGTATCTATAGTAATTTCTGGTTCAATTATTTCATTATCATCTGGTTTTTCTATATCTTTTGCCATTTGTTCCACTGCATGTTCAAGTGTTTTCGGTTCTTTTGAAATATTCATAACAGGACTTGGTTCTATGATTGGCGATACAGAGTTTATTTCTTGATTTGATATATCTAAAACACCTTCTTTAGAATTTTTAGATAATTTTTCATCTAAAACATTTAATTCTTGTTCTTCTGTTTCATCAATATAAGCTCGTAATATTTGATCTACTGGTATATTATCTCTAATTGTTAATAAAATAGCTTCTTTAATTAAATATTCTAATTCTCTATTATTTTTTTGAATCTGCAAAGGATAAATATCTTTTTCGAAAAGATAAATATTTGTATATAGTTTTCTTGCACAATTAATATATATTTGATGAATAAATTTATCAATTGATGGTATATCTATATCTATTTTTTTTTGTTTTTGTCCGACACGAATGCATGTAAGAGCTTTTAATTGTATAATATGAACACATGTAATTAAATCTTCTAAGTATTTACATCCACTAACTGCCTCAATTCTATTTTTTTCATTTTCAATTGTGTTTGGATTCCATTGAGGTATTTGACTAAGTAAATTTTGAAATGTCATTAAATATTTATTATCTTCTTTACTATCAGCGCATAATTTTACTGCTTCATCAAATATAGATCTAATACCAGAAATAACACAATGAGATAATATACTAACTAATCTGGCACACCATTCATTTTTTGATTCAGTAAGACTATTTATAGAATAATCATCCATTTTACATACATAATATATTTTCTAAATCTGATTTGTAACGAAAAAAAATACAATTTAATATAAATAATATAATTAGTTTTTCATTTTTTAATTCTTTTTTAACTTTTTGAATAACTAAAAGTAATTGATATTTATATAAATCATCATTATATGTATTTTCAATATAATCAATAATATCCAAACCAGTAATCCCTTTATTATATAAATTATTTGTTATTGTATACAGTTTTAAAGGATCATCTATATTTGTTAAATATTTTTTTAAATAATTTAAATTATTTGTTTTAATACTATCTAAATTATATTGATATAAATTTATATATGAATTATTGATATAAGGTAGAGGAACATAAATTTCTGAAAATCTTGACATAATTGGTTTTAGTAATTTATATTTATCTTCTACAATAATAAAAAATCGTGTAGTATGACTAAATAATTCTATACATCTTCTAAGAGCAGATTGTGCATCAATTGTTAATTTATCAGCATTAGATAGTATGATTGTTTTAAAGAAATTTCCACATTTATAATTAATATGTGTTTTTGCAAAAAATTTTAGTTCTTCGCGTATAAACTTTATACCTTTTCCCTGAGCACAATTAACAAACATAACATTGTTATATTTTAAAAATTTATCATTATTATAAATCTTATTTATGAATGAAAAAACAATTGTTCGTTTTCCAGAACCACTTGGCCCATGGAATATTATATTTGGTATTTTTTTTATAGAAATAAAGTAATCTAATTTTTGTATAATATTATTATGTATATCTAATTTTTCTTTCATACTTAGAATAATAGATATTCTCTTAAACCGATGTTTATATATTTTTATAATATTTATATATATAAAATGAAGGAAAAAATAATTAAATTTGTAAGAGGACCATTTCCAAAAAAATATACAGCATATGTTAAAAATAAAAAAACACAAAAAATAAGAAAAATTCATTTTGGAGATAAAAGATATCAACAATACAAAGATCGCACACCTTTAAAATTATATAAAAATAAAAATCATGGTTCAAAAAAACGTATGCAAAACTATTATTCTAGACATTCTGGCATAAAAAGTCGTAAAAAAGCTATTAAACAAGAAAAAAGAAAAAGTAAAGGACTATATAATGCCAAAATATTAAGTCATGAATATTTATGGTAAATTAAATTTTTCGACTTTAACAAAGTTACCCTTATTAATAACTATTTAAACTTTGCGCGTATGGATTACTTTTAAATGCTGTAAGAATTTCTGGATTCATACGATCTGAATTCATTTGTTGATTATATTGTTGCGGCATATTTATTTTACCATATGTTTCTAAACTTGGAACTATACCAGTTACACTATTTCCTTCTGGAATTACTCTGGTTTTATTGTATGTTCTATTATTTTCTCTATCATGATCCCTCTTTGCTATTTGAATATTTGTATTTTGATTAAACAGTGAAGTTCCACCCGGCATAGGCCAATTTTCATATGTTTTATTAATATTATTATGCTGATTATCCCAAGCAGCAACACTCATTTGAGCCTCCATTGTTGATGCACCACCAACAAAACCAATTGTTGAAGAATCTGCCATATTTCTTTTTTGCTCTTTTACTTGCAAATTAGTTGATTTATATCCGCCATCTGGAACTGATATATGAGAAACATTTAAATGATTTAATCCAATTTTATCTACTGTTGTTTCTTTAATAGTTGTTTTAACTTTATCTGATGGATTTGTTATTGGTAAATTGGGAACAAATGAAGTAATATTTCCTGCTGGATTTGGATTACCAATTATATTTTCTTTTCTACTAGGACGAAGAATATCTATAATTGGAGCTACCATTGCTTTAAATGTTCCATTTATACCACCAATATTACCATTATTAATAGCCGGACAATTAGCTTGTCTATTATTTGTTAAAATATCATATCCTTTTATACCGTAATCTGATTCTGTAGCTATTCCATGGCCTTGAGCAGATACTGGAGCTATATCTGTTTGACCTAAATTTTGTCTTATAGGATCTTCATAATGACCTTTTAAATACGATGCTTTTGAATCACCATCATTACCACCAACACCATAATATTCATTTGTTGTAGTTATTCGATTAGTATCTGATAATAATTGGTTAGATTGTATTGTTTGTCCAATAGAATTTCCTGTTGTTGTAAACCATCTTTCTGGTCCAAGAGAATAATCAGTATCTGGTCGATTTTTTTCTACAGCCCCCTCGAATCCCAAATTTTTAACTTCAGACTGTGCAGGGCCTTCGTGTCCAGCTAAATCATATGTAAGTTTAGGATTCGTTTTCACTCTTAATTCATCAACTGTTGGGGTCATCCAAGAGCTTCTATCTATCATACCTGAATTAAATCCTCCACTACCACCAGTTGTATAACCTAAACCTAATCCCGGTCCTACTTTTTCTTGTTCCCAGGGAAGAACATTCGATATTTTATTACTCGGTAATTGTCTCGATTGGTAAAAATCATTATTATTTGGAACACCATTACTCCATTGTATGTTATCTTCTGGTTTAAATAATGGTGCTGTCTCTACTTTTCTCGAAATATGGGTACCAGCCCCCTGACTATTATCCAATATTGATTCTGTAATATTTGTATTGTTTATTGATCCTTTAACCTTTGACCCAAAAAAAGGAACCATATTGTTATGATTAAAATCACTATGACTTATTTTATTACCGGAAAGACTATTAATTTCATTACTATTTCTATTTTCATTTTTATAGTTTGAAGTAAATAATTTGTCTGTTGTTTGATTTGAATTAGGATATTGTCGAACATAATTTTTACTAGATGAATCAATTGTTATACTTTCATTGTTATGTTCAATTGCTTTATAATTTATATTATTAACTACACTATTTGGTAAATCATTTTTAATGATTTTTCTATTTTGCATATTTGATAAATTTTCTTTATTTTTTTCCTTATTGGAAATTACATATAATGAACCAAATAATAATATTAAAGGAACTATTTCAGCCATATATATAAAATATAATATTTTTAAATTTAAATAGAATACTTAAATTTAAGATGAAAATCCTATAAACAAGGATATTGTTGTTTAAAATTGTCTTTTTCTAAAATTCTTGAACTAATATTATTAGCAAATAATATTTCGGTATGTTTCTGTGGATCTGAATGTAAATAATTAAAATTATTTTGTTCTAAATCTCGTAATTGCCAAGCTGGTAACATTGCTCGTGGTTGTTCTGTTACAGATGATCCTATTTCTGGAAAAATGTTTCTTAAATAAAGACCAGTTGATAATTTATCTACATTATTAATACAATCTCTATCTAATTGTCTATCAATTCCTTTTAAATTACTATTTATATCAACAATATTTGATGAAATATTTGCACCAAATTTTTGTAATCGAATTTGTGGATCATTTATAAATGATGGTCTATTTCCATTACCAGGAACATTTAATATATATTTACAAATATCAACATCTCTATTTTGACATATATTTATTCTATCTTTATCATCGTAGCATCTTGTAAATGACATATTATATACTATAATATATTATATTAAAAATTAAAATAATAAATTAACAATTTCGAATTTAATTTATACAATAAATGGTCGTTGCCCTTTTAATTCATCAACTTTTTTCTGTGGAACTATATTTGGTCTTTCAAAAAAAGAAACAGTAGGTAGATTTTTCAAATCTGGATTTACAGGTGCTTTTTCTTTTACTAAATTAGTTGAACCAATCCCAAATAATTCGGATTCTATATCAGTTGAATTATATGATAAATTGTCTGCAGGTATATAACTAGGACTATATAATTCTGAAAAGGCAGGATTTGCAGCTCTACCATTTGGTCCGTTATAAAATGCTAAATTATTTAGAATATATTTTGACATTTTTTGTTCAAGAGAATAATTACCTTTACTATTAATATTTCGTGTTGAAGTCATTATAATATATAACAAAATAATTAAATTATATAAAAGAATTTAATTATTTTTTAAAAAGATTTGTCTAATAATTCTTTATAATCTTCATTCTTTATTTCTTTATTATTAATTAAACTACATAATATAGAATGCATTAAATAGAATGTATCATATCTAAAACATAATCTAAATATTGATAAATAATCGTCCTGATAATTAGTATACGATTTTATAATTTTTAATATATATTTATTCTCTTTATATCTTTCATATAATGATTCAGTCATTTTGTTAATAATATTATCATTAAACTCTAATAAATCAAATGCCTGTAAAAGTTGTATCTGATATAATATTGTTGTTTCATAAAAATCATCAATATCTTGATATGTGCATATAAAATCCGTTTTATAAGTAATTGAATTATGGACAATCGACTCTTTATTCACTTTTAATTCTTCTCTTTTCTCCATATATTGTTAAATATAGTTATTTCTTTAACAATATATTTCTAACTAAATATTTGATTTTATCTCTATTAGGTTATCCTTATTTACATTAAATTATGATTAACATAGCCAGGTAATCTGTGACCAAATACGACCATATATGATACTGCTAATGAACCTAATAAAACCGAACGAGCCAAAGCTTTTGCATTAGATTGCCCTAATAAATATCGCATAAGTAAATATAAAACAATAGCAATTAATACACCATGGAAAACCATATCTAGTGGGCCTTCTCTCATTTATAATATAATTAAACATATTTTTTATAATTAAATTTAAATATTTGAATTTTAGTTAGTTTGATCTCTATTAAGAATTCTGGATGGAACACCACCTTTTACCCAGTCATTTGCTGCAACTCCTTCTACTAAATTAGCTGGATTTGATATTGTTGCTTCTATTGATGGAATTAGAGGATAATATGAATAATCTACATGACTGACTTCACTATTAGGATCTGTACTTTTTTTATTTAAATTATAATCGCCAGTTTTAATTTGAGATTCTAGAACAACATTAGATGGTCCTTTTCCTAAATACGGAACTGTTGAAAATAATCTTTCTTGTTCGGAAACTCTTTCTCTAAATTTTGTTTGATGTGCAAATTTGAGGATTGAATTTTCATCTATATTATTTCTATTTATACCTCCACCATTACTTCCAGCTAAAAATACATTTGGTTGATTTGTTGCTAAATTAAAAGCATTATTTATAGGGTTATATACTTGATAATTTTCCAATATATAATTACTTGCTTGAGTATTTTGAAGATTTTTATTAGTTAAATCACAATTATCATTACCAATACGAGATACATTATCAAATAATTGATTAAATATTGACATTCTATATAATTGTTGAATATAATATTTTTAATTTTATAATTAATACATTGTATAATTATAAGAACCACTTTGATTTCTTTCTAGAGCAAATTTATTACCTTCTTTTCCCGATATCATAGAACCATACGCAAATTTTGCAAAACCATCTTGGTCATTTGGAATTCTAGTATTTGGTGTTGAATACCATTGTCTCATCGATCTATCAAACATAAAATCATCACCAGTATCATTAAATAATTTTTCAGTTATACTTTTATCATAACTATGTTCTTTTGATATAAAATCCTTTACTGATTTATTTATCTGACCTTCTATAGTGGGATTAAAAGCTGGGGCAGCACCTTCTTTATTAGGTCTCTCTTGTATTTCTGGAAGTAATACATTCATTACAGGATTATTTGGTGTAGGTTTACTTAAATTTTCTTTAACTAAATTATAGGTTTTTGGATCAGAAAATGTTGAATAGAGTTCAGATTGGGTATTATTATTAAAAGATTCTTTGATTTTTTTACTATCTAAATTTTCATTTGATTGTATAAAATATAAAATAATAATAGTTACTAAAGTTATAATTCCTGCAGCCAATATTTTTAAAGATAATGTTAACATATATCCTAAAATCGTTAATAAAATAATCAATCGTGTTATAGCATTTACCTTTTCTTCAATTGTCATTGACAATTTTGGCCAAAATTCACTTAATTTATCGTGTTTTAATATAATAGTTGGATCATTTAACCAAATAGGTGTAGACATTATATATATTCTAAATTATTTTATTTATTTATTTATTTATTTTAAAAATATATTCAAATCTTTATACTATCTTTTTTTTGCTCTCTTTCTGTTTTTTTTTTTATTAGAATATTTATTACTTTTTTCAACAGATTCTCCCGTAGCAAAAGTTAATTCTTCCATACCTTCTATATTAACTCCTTTTGAAGTAATAACACAATCTTTATTGACTTCGTTTCCTTTCTCTTTCTCTTTTTCTTTTTCATGTAATTTTGATCTCATTCTATCTTTCATTCGAGCTGATCGCATATTTTGTTCCATATGTCTATGAAATGCATTCATATCTACTTTTGATCCTTTTCCCATTCCAGGAATACCCATTTTTGAAAACATATTTTCTAGATTATCCATACCCGGCATGGTTTTCATTTTATCTACTAATGCTGATGCTTCTTCTAATAATTCTGATTCTTTAATTTCACCAGATTTTATTTTATTATCTAATTTAGAGCCAACATTTTTAACTAAATCCATTAATTTTGTTGGATTTGTAAACAAACGTTTAAAAACATCATCTACACTTGTTGCACCTTCCATATTAATATTTAAATCATTTGCTGTCTCTTCAGCTATCTCTTTTGCTAAACTCCCTAATTTACCATCCATCATTCCATTAATGTGTTTATGCAATTCTTCAGCATTTGGTAAATTACTAAAGTTCATACTATCATTATTATTTTCTGAACCAGTATCATAATCTACATTTGAAGTGTCTGATTGTTCCCTAGTATTAAATAAATTTTTCATTTGAGAAATAGTTTCCTCTATTTTTTTTTTAAACTCATCTTCATTAATAGCTTCAAATAATTTTGCTGTATCACCAAAAGATTCTTCTGAAGTAATATTTGAGACAATACAAAATAATATTAGTTGTAGATATTTCCAAATCGTAGATTTAGTTGTTTCTGAAATTTCACTATTCCATAATTCTGTAAAATTTATACCTGGTAATAATTCAACTTCTACATTTATATCATTAAAAATATCACTATTTTCATATAATATATCAAAAAAAAGTTTAGGATATTTTTCTTTACAAAACGCATATATAAATGGCGAGATAGTTTCATCATTTTCATTAGGAAAATATGTTTCTAATTTAACACCATTATTTGTAATTATATCAGGAAAAGTTCTTATTAAATCATTCATAAAATCTTTAATAATTTTATTAAATTCTTCAGGAATTTCATTTTGTTCTGATTGTTCATTAACTTCAGACATAATATATTTATTAAAAATATATTATATTTAAATGTATTATTATTTAAATTATAAGTGAATTATATTAAATTTTTATTTCAAATAGTTACATAATATCCTACACCAATTGATAATATAAATTACATAATTTAGATAAATTTTGTATATATTGTATAGTTTTTTTCATATTTTCACTGCTTAATTGTTTAATTGGCTCTCGTAATGTATCTATTTTTGCTAAAATTGTAGAAGAATTTTCTATATCTTTTAAATCTTCTGTATAATTTTTATTAATAAAAAATTCTATATTTCCCATCTCTATTTCAGAACTATATTGACTAGAAATATATGTATTCCATGTTGAAATAATTAATTTAGGATTTGCTTTTCTAATTGCAAGTAAACTTACTTGTGAAACTTTTAAATCATTATCTTCAGGAAAAATAAGTAATATATCATTAAAAAAATCTATAATATGATTATTAAATGTTGTTAAAATATCTTTTTTTTCCATATTATTTTTAAAAGTAAATAATTCTTTATATTAATATAATAATTTTATATATAGTATAAAACAATATATTATAAAATATAAAGTTCCACTTAGTATATTAGCATATGTTTCTTTGTAAATTCCATATATAAACCATAATATATTAGATATAATTGCTAAAAAAATAGTATAATATGGAAAATTATTAGTTCTTTTACTTTTATATATAACTGAAATTACAGGCATAAAACTTAAAATACCAATCATTGTTGCTAACATTCCTATTGCTATAATTAAAGCATCTTTCATTAAAATATTATAATATTAAAAAATAATACATATAAATATTCTTTATATATATATTATTTTATCGCATTTGCCCTTTCATTTTGAATTTTTTCCATTGAAATATCTCCTATTTTATTTGGGACATAATCTTCCGGTGGTGTTTCTATTGAATCTTTATATTCTAATGTTGCATAATTTCTTAACTGTCTTAATCCACCATTTCCTTTTGCTGACATAGATTCAATGCTTTGATCTAAAAAACTAAAATTATCTGACATAACACCATAACTATTGATATCACTAAAACAAAACGCTTGAGGTTCTATTACTTGTTCGATTGTATTATTATTATTTGTAACAGGTTGCGTGTATTCTATTATATCTTGTCCATATATTATTTGATTACCTCTATTTAAAAGCATTAAAGCAGGAACTTTATTAATTATATGCGGTAATAATATTTCTTTTTGATTTGATAAAATAATATATGTTTCATTGTTTTTGTTTACTCTATTATCAATACATACAAAGTGTATATCATCTTTAATTTGTGATTTAGATAATTTTTGTACAGTTGAATTACTAAATGAACAATAATTGCTATAATATAATATCATACTCATTATATATTTTTTTTATTTTCATGTATTATTTTTAACTTATTTTTATTAAAATTGATTAATAAAAAGAATATAATAATTTATTATCTATAATTATCATATGAACCCGACAATTGATGCTATTAAAGAAGAAGAAAATATTCTCACATTTACAATTAGTAACATTAATGTAAGTTATGCAAATGCTATACGTAGAGTTATATTATCAGATATTCCAACTGTAGTTTTTCGAACAAGCCCATACGATAAAAATGATGCAACATTTGATATTAATACTTCTAGATTTAATAATGAAGTATTAAAACAGCGTTTATCATGTATTCCAATTCATATTAGTGATTTGGAAATGCCTTTAGAAGATTATATATTAGAAGTAGATGTTAATAATACAAGTGAATCATTTATATATGTTACGACTGCTGATTTTAAAATAAAAAATAAAAAAACAGATAAATATTTGAATGATAGTATTGTTAAAGATATATTTCCACCAAATAATATTAGTAAACAATTTATTGATTTTTGTAGATTGCGACCAAAAATTAGTGATAATTTACCAGGTGAGCATTTAAAATTTAGTTGTTTATTTAGTATTGGAACAGCCAAAGAAAATGGATCATTTAATGTTATATCTACATGTTCTTATAAAAATACACCTGATCTAATAAAAATAGAAGAAACATTGTTAAGTAAGGAAAGTGAAATGAGAGAAAAATATACAAATGATGACGAATATGAATATGCTAAAAAAGATTGGTTATTATTGGACGCTAAACGTATATTTATTCCTGATAGTTTTGATTTTACAATCGCTACAATTGGTGTATTTAGTAATATAACTATAGTAAAAAATGCTATAGAAATTATTATTACAAGATTAAAAAAGATAATAGAAATTTATTCTTCTCAAAATAATTTAATTAAACCATCTGAATCCACTATTCCAAATTGTTTTGATATTATTTTAGAAAATGAAGATTATACAATTGGTAAAATTTTAGAATATACTCTATATCAAATATATTTTATTGAAAAAGAAACTTTAACATATTGTGGTTTTAATAAACCACATCCACATATTAATATTAGTATTATCCGTTTAGGATTTAATGATATTACTGAATACAATACTATTAAATTATATATAAATAATGCAGCTACTATTGCAATTGAATATTATGAAAAATTACTTACATTATTCAATGAATTTTAATAACATAATTATTTTATTTTAATATTTAAAGAAAATATTAAAATGCTAGTTAATTTATTTTTATATCTTTAAAAAAATAATAATCTATACTATTTAACTATATAAAAATTTATTATAAAATTATAGAATAAAATGTCTAAACAGTTATTTACAATAGCATTTGATTTAGGAGGTGTAATATTTGCACCATCTAATGATACTAATATTTTCACTAAAAATTATTTAGAAACTGAATTAATTCCTGGTATATATGATATAATATTAGAGTTAAACAAGAATGAAAATAATAAATTAATAATTATAAGTAAAGCTTATCCTAATAATGCAAAAAAAAGCAGAGAAATTCTTAATATTTATGGATTAGATAAGTATTTTAACTCAATAATTTTTTGCGAAAAAAATGAATCAAAAGCTGCTATAGCAAAAGCTATGAATGTAGATGTTATGATTGATGATAAAGAATCTGTTTTAGAATTTTTTGATAAATCTATAAAAACAATATTATTTAAACAATCAGAAATAAATTCTTTATTAAGAAAAATAATACCTTGAATATAAAAAAAAGATTAAATTTTTAAATCTTTTAAATTTCCATTTGGGTTGGTTGAGTTTCTACCACCGGAGTAATATCTCTTAAATGATAATTTAATGAATACATTAATCTTGCTGATTCTAAATTATTAACATAATTTATTACAGTTATTTTATTAATATATCCTTTCTCTGCTCTTATTAATAAATAATGCTGATGTAGATTAAACATATGATTTCTAAATTGATATGGAAATTCAGTTAATGGTTTCTCTTTTTTAATATAACATTTAATGTAATTTTTATATAAATTATCTGTAAAATTATGCACTTGTGTTTTAAATACTAGAAATGATTTTTTATCATCTGGAAAAAATTTTAAATAATCCTTAACTTGTCCTAATTTTCTTAAAGACAAATATTGATATTGTAATTTAGTATTATTACCACGTAAATGTTTAATATATTCATAATTAGGATTACGAACTTTTGTTCGACTACCATTTATGTTATAAATAACTGCACCCATTATATTTGAATTTGTATTCATTGATCCAAATGCATCGATTACTTCATTATATGAATTAAATTTATATTGTAATGGTAAGTAAATTTTTTTTAATATATCATTATTATAATATCTTGGTATTTCAGTAACTTTATAAGTTTCATTATCTATTTTATAAACAGCTATTAAATATAATCTCTTTTCAATAAGTTGAATAACAAATTTATTTTTTGGATGCTGCATAACAAAAGAATAACAATATTCCTTAGAAAACATATTAAAATCAATATTTAATTCATCACATATTTCATAAAACAGTTCACGAAAGGTTGGTTGATCTTTGAAAAATGTAACATCACATCCAACTGTTGTTTTAGATGCAATTTCCCATCTATCTATATCTGTATCATAAAATAAATTAATCATAGTTCCTTCAATAAATTCTTCTACTACACAATTTTCAATATCATATAATGAAATAAATACATTTATATTTAATGATTTTGGTGGAGAAAAAACATTAATTTTTTTATTACTACATATAACTGATCGAAATAGACCAGTCTGATATACCATATCATACGTTAGTATATTTTTATCATATTTTAAAATATTATATATTTTATCATTTTTTCCCCAATTCTTATGAATTAATTTAAATTTTTCAATATTATCTTTATCATTTTTTAAAAAAATATTATCTATTTTGATACCATATAAGGATGATAAATCGAACTCAATAGTATTCATTTTAGAATATTTAAATTATTATCTTTAATTACATTTCGTTATTGATAATAATTTCTACTATAAATATAAGATAATGGTAGATTCACCAAATATTATTATAAATATACAATTAGGCGATATATTAAATATTATAGCTCCAACTAATAATTATTTAAACAATCAACAGTTCTATGTTAAATATATTGACTTAAATAAAATAAATCTAATTAATTCTAATAATTTAAATGTAATAACACTTATACTAGAAGATGATGGTCAATTACAAGATAAATCAATTGAAAGCATTGAATTATTAAGTAGATCACCCTTTCCTGGATATGCAAAACAAAATAATTTAGTTTCTGGAACATGGATAGATATTCATTTTGGGGGTGAAGTGCCATCTATTATAACAGGAGAGATAACTGATTTAGAACAAGATATGATTGAAATTAGAATTTATCCAAATAACAACATAATATATATTGATTTTGAATATAAAGGTATACCAGAAAAACTCCCAATTGAACAAATTATTATAAGAAATAGCCCTTTAAAAAAAACAGAATCGGATTTACTTGATCCAATGGTAAATGAATATGTTTTTCCAGATAAAAAAGACAAAGATGAATCTAAATCATCGCCAATTGATCCTGATTGGCAAATTGAAAGTCCAGAAATTGTTGAACCACAATTAAAAGAAATATTATTAGATGCCGATCAAATTCAATTTGGAATAGAATTAGATGAAATAACACATATAGTTGATGTCCCAGAAGGTGAAAAGCGATTTGATATAGAAAAACAGACTAATGATTTATTAGATGAACTATTATCAGATATACCTAAACATAAAAGAACACTTTCTGTTCTAAATAATATTCACAAAATAATTGATAGATATCAACAATTAAGAACCTTTTATTCTGATTACGATGAATATGGTAATGCTAATATGCCAAAACCTATTGATGAATCATATAAACCAATTATTAAATTTATATTAGAATTGAAGAAAAAATTTCACTGGTTAATTCCAGTCTCATATAATAAAAAAAAACTATATGATATAGATAAATCAATATTAGAAGGGATAGATACAGAAGATATAGATCCTATTTTATTTGAAGAATCAATAATATCTGAAAATGACACTATTGAAATGTATAAAAATAGTGATATATCCGACGATGAAAATAAATATAAATATTTATTTAAATTATTAAACAAATTTTTTACACCATTTACTTATCCAGTATATACAGAAAATGGATTAACAACACAAGAGGTAAATGCAAATATTCTTAGTATAGTTAATAATTTAGGTGATTTATATTCATCTGTTGCATCTAATGACACTATACAAAGGAAACAATTTTTAATAGAAACATATACAAAAGGTTTAACATATTTAAAAGACAATAATATAGTTCCACTTACTAAAAATGATAATATAAGCATTAGATCATTTTTAATGCTACCTTTGCCGGTTATATTATTTTCTCGAATAGATTTACCAACAACAAATATATTAGAAAGAGCTGAACTAAACAATAAAAATATAAATTATTGGCAATTTTTTAATAAGAATATTGATATTAGAACAGTGATAATAGATAATTTTAAAGAAGATCCAGATTTTTCTTTTTTATCTACGACAGAATATATATTAGACGAACAACTATGGGGAGATGCTGAAAATTATGAAAAATATTTAAATTCTATAATTCCTAATACAGAATCTCTTTTTAATCTATTAAACAAATATATCAAAAATAAATATTCCTTCTATTCAATTATAAATTTCCTAGAAGTATTTATGATTTATCATAACAATATTACATTTAAACAATATCAAATAATAAATAAATTTATAGAAGAAGAAATTATAAAGTATAAAGAGAATTTTAATGCAATGTATAAAAAATATAATCAAACTATTTCTAAAAAATCACCAGAATTACTAAGTAATAATTTACTACAACTATTATCATCCAATAAACAATTAGAAGCCTTAATATTAGATGCGTATAATTTAAAAACTACCAACTATAGTGATTCTGAATTTTTAGATATAATAATAAAAATGGATTATGGAAAATTATTTGCAACAGCTATCACTAAAATTACTATAGAGTTACAAACAATAAATCTTGTTGATAATTTTGTTCAAAAATATGAACAAATGATAACTGAAAAAAAAGAACTATCAAATGATTGTAAAACAATTGTTAAAAAATATACAAATAGAGAAGATTTATTACTAGATTCCCAACCCAATAAAGTAATATATATTGACTCTGAGTATATAAGTAAACCTAACAAAAAATCAGAAAAAATCCCAATAAAAAACGGTGATTACGCTATTTTAGAAGTAATAGGCGAAACTGACACACCTATATTTGAGTATTTTATAAGAAAAAATGACGAATGGATAAAAGACGAAAGAACAACAGAAAATATAGGAAACATGGGAGAAACTATAAATAATAAATTATTTTGTAATCTTCAAGAAAATTGTATAAATAACAACAACAGTGAATGTGTTGAATTAAATATAGCTGAACATGATATCAATCAACAAACACTAGATGCTATATATAAAGAATTTAATGTAGAATATGGTGAAAAAGAAGAAGAATTAAGATTAAAAATAGATTACTTACTACAATTAAATTTTGATAACATAAAATATTTAAAAAATTTAGAAAAGATAAATTTTCTTAAATATGATAACATAAAAAAAATGATAAGTGCAAGTATTATTGATGATGACAGTGTTGTTATTAGTTCTCCATATGAAAATCTTAAAGATTTAATTCTAGGACAGAGTGATTTAGTTAAAAAACAATATGATATTCAACGATTCGTATTACATTTTACAAGAGAACCATTCGAACATGAGGATCAATATTGGTTATATTGCTACAAAACAAATGTAAAATTATTACCATCATTTTTGAGCCATCTTGCAAATATATATGTATCAAAAGGAGATTACTTACATGAATTGGATATAATATGCACAAAACAAGGAACTATAAGTGATGATGGAGATTCATGGGTTGATAAATATAGTGGATATCTTATAAAAAAAATAGATCTCAATAATGAAGAAGGATTTACAGAAGAAGGATATAGAATGAGAAGTCGTGAAATATTGGAGGCTGATTTGGGTGATGCTGTCTTAAAAGGCAAAACAGAAAAACCAGAAAAACCAGAAAAAACAGAAGAAACTAAAAAAATATCTAACATAATTTCAACTATAACACGTGAAATGGGAATAAATATTGATAAACAAAAAGATTTTATTATTAATAATGTAATAAAAGCTCATTTATCAGAAAAACCTGATAAAGAAGATTATGAAATTAAAGCAAAACAATCAAAAGAAAAAGGTAAAAAAAATGTTCAAACATATGAAGAAGTTATTAATTTATTATATTTAATATTAACTTTCATTTTTATATTAGTCGGCATACAAATTAGTATACCAAGTATTAAATCTAGAAAAACATTTCCAGGATGTATAAAATCATTTACAGGATATCCATTTGAAGGATCTGACAAATCTGCACTTATATATATATCATGTATAGCAAATAAAATTAAAAGTTCTGTCGAACCATGGAATTCTATTAAAAAATTAAATGAATCAAGTATCGCAAAAAGAATGGAAGCATATATTGAAAAATTAGTTGTTAAGGATCAAACGATATTGACCCATTTTATTGAAAAACAAGAATATTTAAAAACTGAAATTATAGATGTCAAATTATTGGAGTTTGATACTACTATTAATTTTTTACCACCATTACAAGAGTTTAAAATTACTAAATTACTTAATATTTCTGATACATTTAAAAGTCAATTATTGGAAAATATATCAACTGGTTCTTATTTTCAACACGAACAAATATTAACAATACAAACAAAGATTATATTTTTCTCTCTTGCAATTCAGGAAAAAATACAAAAAATTGTTGATAAAAAAACACCACTAATAACAAATAACTTAAGTGAACCATTTTTGGAAAATGCGTGTTGCGATGATACATCGACATACATACATAAATACTTTATAGATAACGATAAAGATCTTGATATATATAACACAATTATAATAGAATTAGGTGACATTCTTTATGATATAAAGCGATTTTCTACTTCATCTATATTATTTGATCCAAGAGATACAAAATATAAATATCCAGAAGTTACTTCTGAACTTTCACAAGATACAATTTATCGCACCTTTATATTTTATTGTAAAAGTAATACTTCTTTTTTAAGTGATGAATTACGTAGTCTTTGTATTAATAATTATGATATTTACGATGAAGAATCAACAGATAAACAAATTGAAAAATTAAAAGAAGAAGGAATCACTTATAGTGATGAATTGTTACAAAAATTAATGAATGTTATAAATTTAAAAAACGAAATAACATTGAATTTAAATGATCCCGCATCAAATTATACACAAATTTTGAGAGACATATTAGAAAGTGTAGAATATACAGATGATATTGAACATCAACTAATATCAGAAGAGTTTGTAAATTTATTTAATAATTTATTAGATACATATTCTATTTCACTTCAAGAAGATACTCCCGCCATGAGAGCTTTCAAAAATTTTTTAGCAAATTCAAATGATACAATGATAACAAATATAGAAGAATTTATAAAATTTAATTCTAAATTATCTAAACCAAAATTTAAACAGTTTCAAGATTGTCTTCGCAATATTACATCCTTTATAGAGAGTGGTAATAATATATATATTGATAGTAAAGATGAGACTATTTTTAAAATGATAAATTTTATTAAAAACAGTATAAATAATATTGTAGATATATTTCCAAATATAATTTTAAATAAAGTAAATTATTCAAGTATTAATATACCAAAACACTGGAAATTATCTCAGCGGCATATCAATGATATTAAAGATATTGTTAATAAATATTATATAAATTTAAATCAATTCTATGGTGATGAGGAATTAAGTGGAATTTTGAAAAATATACAAAATATATCAAAAAATATACAATTATTATGTGAAAATACACCATTTTTTAGTTATATATTTACTGCTGATACAGAATTGTATTCTATATTTGATAGAAATATATCTATCCTACTTTACAAATACTATTTCTTGAAGATAATTGATTATTATATATTATTATTAGATGATGAAGATAGTATTATAAAAAAAGATTTTATTGTAATGGAGGAACAATTAGAGGAACAATTAGAGGAACAAGGCGATGATGAAATAACTCAATTAGCAATTAATATTGGTAATAAAGAATTACTTGCTAAAAAATTATCTAATTATATTGTTTCAATTATGGAAATTATATGTAATGATAAAAAAAACATAAACTATAATTATGAAAGTATTATGGAGAAAATTTTGAGGTCAAAAGAAAAAGAAAAAGATATAATTACAGATTTCCTTCAAAATTTAACAGATGAAGAGAGAGAAATTGAAAATATATTCAAAAATCAAAAATTAGAAAGATGGAGTAAAGGTTTACAAAAAGGACTTACGCAATATGTGCAAGAAAATTATGATCAAGAAAGAGAAGCCATGGAAAAACAAGCAATTAAAGAAAAAAAATTAGGAATTAACAGTGCAGTTACTGATATGAATAAAGATATTTATAAATTAGATATTGATTCAGAAGAGGCTATTGCCGCTGAAATAGAAGCTGAAGCATATGACTTAGATTATCTTCCTGAGGATGATGATTATGGTGATTTAGATGGTGATCAGTAAGAAAAAACATTAAAATCCTAGATTTTCTATAATCAATTGTTGATATAGTAACTTATGTTGTTGATAAAACCAAGTTCCAAAATTCGCTAAAATACTTAATTTTTCTTCTGATTTTAGATTGGCTAATTGCATTATAAGATTTGCATCCACCCATATATAATCTCCATCATATTCTTTTATAGAAATGAGAAAATCTGATGATTGGTAATTTTTATTAACAATTAAAGCTGGGTGAGACGATACATGTGTAATTATAAAATCGCCAACATTATAATTCATAATATTATAATTCATAATATATGTAAAAATTTTTATATAATTATATATATATATATATAATGACAATTATTAATATACGTGGTAATAATAATGAGGTTAATGCTATTTTAAATAGCATGGATACATCTCTTAATGATTATAAAGATATTAGTGATAATTTAAATACTGGAACTGCAACAATTGATTTTTCAGATAATTTTTTCTATATTTTAGATATTTCTGGTAATTATCATCAGGCAAATATTGTTCAAGATAGTAGTGGATCAGTTTTAACTTATGGAAGTGAAACCATAAATAATAATAATTTATCTGGCGTTACTGTAATTTAGAAATATTTATAAAATTTAAACAATAATATTATAAATATTAGTTAAAAAAATCAACTTTATCATATAAATATAATGATAATGATAATTGGTTTATTATATTCAATTGCAATAATTTTAGAAAGTAAACCTTGTATAGTTTTTTTTTCTGGAGGTAGTAATTTGATATCTCCAAATATTTATTCTAATTTTCTTACACAATTTCACGGTGGATATAAATTATATAAAATACCATTTACTTTTAATAATTATAAAAGTAAAAAATTTTCTGAAAAACTAATAAATATATTAGATAGAAAATATGACAATATAATTTTTATAGGACATTCCTCAGGGTGCACAACAGCAATTAATAAATGTAATAATAAAGTAAATAAATTAATATTATTGGATCCAGTAAAAACACCATTTTATCAATCAAAAAAAAATTTAAATTATTTAGAAGGTATTTTATTTTTAAATGCTGAAAACTCTTATAAATGGAGTAAGATACCACCATTTTTGCCATTTATTCCTTTTTTAAACATAAAACCTGAAGAATTAATCATAAATAAAAATAAAATTTTATCTATTGATATTAAAAATTATGGACATTCAGATATACTAAATAATCCATGGCGTAATATAATGCATTATTCAAGAATAAGTCTTGGAAATAATAAACGATCAAAAAAATATATAAATGCTTATCATAAATTTTTATATGAACATATTAATAATTTTATAAATAAAAATTCTTCAATTAGTAAAAATTTACAAAATGATTTATACTTTATATAAATTATCCCAAATACTTCCTACAAAATTTAATTTATTATCAAAATAAAAAACACTGTCAACTTTATTAAAATAGATATCTTTATATAAAAAAAAATGATTGATTATTTGTTTTGATTGTTTAATTGATGCCTTAGTAAGTGTAGAATCATAATATACTTTATCCATTATACCATTCTTATAATAAATATTATCAGTATAATCTATTAATTTTTTACTAATAACGTATCTTTTATATTTTAATAAATTGTAATCAACAGTTAAGTATATTTTTTCTTTTTTTGAGTTACAATCTAATAAAATATTATTATTTACTTTATTAAAATAAATTAAATCTTCTTTTTTAAATATATTTAATGGATCTAATGATAAACCATTTGATAAATAATCTAGAATTATAGTTCCTATAGTTCCATCTACATTTTTTACATATGTATTAATTTCACATCTTGTAATATTTTTATTATTTAAAAATACAGGACTTGTGCAATTATAAACATTCACACTTAAATAATATGATGGTTTTTCATATAAATTCATTTTTAAAGGAATTAATTCTAGACTATTAGTATATTCATTTATATAATCATTAATAAAAGTTACCTGTTTTGAATCTAATTTAAAATTTATATATGTGCTATATTGTTGCACACACATAGGTGCTAATAAATTATTTTTATTTATTGGATTATATGCAAATGATGGCATACCCATCAATAAGCCATTATAAATAAATCTTAATTTTTCTATTGGTGATATATACATTATTTATATTATAATGTATATAATTTAAATAATTTTTTTTATTACATAATAATTTTAAAATAAAGTTTTTAAAATATCAATAATAACATCAATATTGTCATCAATTTCAGGATTATATTCCACAATATCCATACTCATTAGTTTACCTGTATTTTTTACTTTTTTAAAAATATTTTTTAAATCAGATACAGATTTACCATTTTTAACTGGTGTATTAACAGAACTAAAAACAGTTGGATCTAGACAATCAATATCAAAACTAATATGAATTTTATCAAATAAATTTACCCATGCATCAAATTCTGTGTCACTATCAATAATTTTCATATTATTTTCTTGAAATCTATAGAATTCAAGAGAATCAAGATCTCTTAAACCATAAAATCCAAATTGATAGTAATCTAATGATTGACCATTTGATAAAATTGGTAGTGTATCTCCACAAAGAATTGCGACAGGCATACCATGAATATTTTTACTTTCTGAAGTTTCCATAGTATTAAAATCTGCATGTGCATCACACCATAACACACCCAACGTTTGTCTATTCATTCTAGTAAACTCATTACTTGCATAAATACTAGATATAGCCACTGTATGATCACCTCCAATTGTAATAGGAAATTTATTACTATTTAAAGTATTCCAGCATTTAAGAAATCCATCTCCAAATACTGAAATCATATGTTTATTAGCATTTATTGTATAATCATTTTCAATATTTAAAAAGTGTAATTTTTCAAAAATTTTTTCAGGAGCTTTACTAGATCCTTTAATATTAGCACCATTATCAAATGGAATTTTAATTGTGTTTACAACTAATCCTAATACAATTGTATTAATAAAATGCATAATTATTCTATAACAATATAGTATTTATTTTAATTCAATTTTAAAAAAATATAAATAAAATGATTTTAAATTTAGATTTTATTTATATATATGCAAGTATTACCACCAATAAAAAGAGAAAATAAAAATAAACAAGAAAATTATGAGGAAGATGAAGATGAAGTTGATAATAAAGAGGAAGATGATGATGATAAAGAGGAAGAACAAGAAGATGGAGAAGAAGAAGAAGAAGAAGAAGAAGAAGAAGAAGAAGAAGAAGATGGACAGGAAGAGGAAGAACAAAAAGAAGAGGAAGAGGAAGAGGAAGAGGAAGAAGAGCAAGAGGAAGAGAAAGAATATGGAGTGCTCAGTGAGTCAGATGATGAAGATAAGGAAGATGAGGAAGAAATAACTAGTGAAAATAGTGAAGAAAATGAAAGAAGAAAGATAATTAAACGCATAATAAATAAACTAAATAATGATAATGATTTAGAATTGGGGTTTAAAAAAAATAAAAAATCTAATAAAAAAAATAAAAAATCTAATAAAAAAAAAAATAAATTAATGACGAATTATGAAAAAAATCAAGATTCACCAATAAATAATTTACAAGTAACAAATTATGATGAATTTTTTCACAATAAATTTAATAATACTTTTGATAATTATGAACTTTTAATAAAAGAAAATAGAGAATGGGATAATAAAAGTATTTCATATATTAATACAATTAAAGATAATTGTATTGAACTAATAAGTAATTATAAAAATGAAGCTAAAGTAAATAAAAAAAAGCATTTATGGTTATCATTAGTTGCAATATTAATTCCATTAATAATGGCTCCGACAAGTGGTATTTTAATAGATGTTAAAAGAATGAGATATGTAGAAATGATTATATTTATAATATTAAGTATTATTAACACTATTATAATAAAATTTAATTATTCTAAAAAATTAGAAAAATATATTTATTTATCTATTAGATATAATGATATATTGTCAGATATAGAATATCAACTATCTAAACCAGTATTATATAGAGAAAATGTTAATAGTTTTTGTATAAAAATTAAAACTAAGTATAATTATTTATCTAGAAATAGTTTTATAATATAATAGTTATAAACATTTATCAACAATATTGTAGTATAATTCTAAAAGATGAGAACCAAAGTTGTCACCCATTTGTGCCATTTTTATTGATAATAAAATTATATTTTTTTTTGTAACATCATCAAAAAGATTATGTTCTAAAATATAGTTGATAAATTCATTATTTGCATGTAAAACATTATGACCAATAGAATCGACTTTTGGTAATAGAGATGAAATCTGTTCAACTATAATTCGTCCACTTTCTTTATCATTACATACTTTTGTATGTAATAAATTATCTAAAATATTATAATTATCTTGTTTATTTAATAACTTTATATCATTATTGCTTACATTTTGCGTTACTTTTTTAAAAGTATTTAAATTTGTAGGTATAAATTGATACGATTTATTAATAAAAAGTATTGTAAAAAAAGTAATTAATTTTTTTGATATCATTTATAAATACCATTATTATTTTTTTAACTAAATTTAAATATTTATTTAAAGATATATATATAGTTTTGAATATATAAATGAAGACATATCATATTTTATCACTTATAATTGGAGTAGTTAATGGATTTTTTCTAAATAATCTACCAATTAAAATTGTAAATCCAATACAATATTCACCAATAAATGATAAATTATTACAAACAAATAATTTTGATAGTAATAATAAATTTAATAGATCTATTGTTTTTCTTCCATTAGTAACAAATAATGAATTACCGGTAAAATTATATAATAATTTTTTAAATTCAATTTATAATAAAGAAATTAATGTTTATACACCAACAGATGATACTATTAAAAATTTATTTACTAAATTAAAAGAAAATAATAATAATATAACTATAGTATCACATTCTAATTCTGCAATTAAAGCAATTGAATATTCAAATAATAATGACTTTATAAATAATTTAGTATTAATTGATCCACTTGATTTAAGAAACAATAATGATAAGACAGAAGATATTATGGAAGTTACAGATATTAATTCTATAAATAAAAACAAAAAAAAATCACTTTTAAAATTAAATAATATTGATAATTTATTAATTATTAATAGTAAAAAATCGAATAATTGGAGACTATTACCAATAACATTTCCCATTGGATTTTTTTCATTGAAAATGACAGATATAAAAATATCAAAAAATATAACAAAAGATATTATAAAAGCAAATTATTTTGGACATTTTGATATTATGGATGAGGGATGGTCAAATTTTATGCATAGCACATTAAGTGTTGGATTAGATGATCGTGATTCAGTAAAATTAGAGCAATATCATACATGGTTAGCTAACAAAATTTCAGATATAGTAAAATAAGTTATTATATAATTTTGGTAAAATTATAAATATTAGATGTATTAGACGTATTATAAAATAAAATCAATTTTATAATATAAATATAAATATTATAATAATATTATGCTATTTATATCAAGTAATTATATATCAAGAAGAACACTCCCGCAAAACTCTAACAAATTAATATCCATGAATGTATTAAATGGTTTAGATATTGGAATACCATTAAATATTTTTAGTAATATATATACAAATTTACACTATGGTTATGATATAACATCAGTGCAATCTATTTTAATACAATTTTTATTAGGATATTATACATATGGAAAAGATAGATATAATGATGCTTTAGATTATATTAAAAATCCATTTGAAACACAAAAAAAAGAATTCTATATTTTTTTATATAATAATAAAGAATTTTATAATTTATCTTTAAACATAACATTTTTAGGTATGATATTCATATTATTAAATCAAGAAAGCACTAAAGAATTATTATATAATTTACCATTTATTCCTCTTTTTTATATAACTGGTGAATATAAATATTATAAAAAATATTTATACATTTATAAACCATTATATATTTCTATAATGTGGGGATTAGCAACAGTTATTTTACCATGTATATTATATGAACACAATTATAATATTTTAAATTATCCACAACATTATTTACCATGTATATTAACTTTATTTGCAACAAGTAATTTTATTGATAATAAAGATATAGAAGAAGATAAAATAAATAATATTACAACAATTCCTCTTAAATATGGATTAAAAATATCTAATACTATTAGTTTAATAGCAATAATAGTTTCTACTATATTGCTAATAGAAAATCCTAATTTTGAAAATAGAATAATAATAAATAGTATTGTAGAACTACAAAATATAGGAATAATGGCTCTACTTTATAATGATACATTTTTAAAAGATTTTTTATAATTTTTATTTTAAAAAATTGAATACTTTTATATATTATAGATGAGTAATATATAAAAAAATATTAAATTATGGATTTATCTGAAATAGCTGATGAACTAATGAAAATAGATAAAGATCAATATGGATTAAATAAAATTTTATTAAATCTTATACTACAAATATTTTTAAAAAATAATGTTGATGATCCAAATGATATAGTTATTACAATTGCCGACTATTTAGATATAAATAGTAATTCAAGTTTAATTATTGCATTAGCACATCAATTAAATATTATGTGGAATGGTAATAGCTGGGTTTGGATGGAATGTTAAATTAAACATATAGTTTTTAAAATTTCCTCAGCAAATTTTTCTCTTGATTTTATTGAATATATATTGGGACCATATGATAATGCTTTTGGTCTATAAATTATGGGTTTAATATTATTTTTTTTACAGTAATGTTTTACTAATTCTTCTTGTATATTTTTAGCTCTATAAGCATCTTGTAAATACCAATTATTCATAATTTGTATACCAAAATTAGACTTTTTAAGACTATCACTAACACCATCAGCACTAATTAAAACAATATTTTTTACATTTAAATTATCATCAGAAAGTATATTATCTGTTATAATATCAGAATAATCATTTTCAAAAGGTTTTGCTCCCGTTGTAAAAACTATATTATCAAATGAATATTTATTATAATTATCGTAAGTATCTATATATAAATTTTTAGAATCTATTTTGTAATCCATATCTTTTAAATTTAATCCACCACCTCTATACGGTATTTTAATGTTATCTGGATTATTTGTTAATGCTAATACTTTATTATTATTTTTTAAAGATTGATAAATTAGTTCTCTCCCCAACCCACTACTTGCTCCTACTATACATAAATTATAAGCATCAACAGTTTGTAATATAACTAATATATTAAATATTTTCATTTATACAAAATTAAATATTTATTTTTAAATACTTAACTAACTTAAACTTTATGTATAATTTCAGCGGTTACTGGTTTAGCATCTTCTACTAAAACATAGTCATTTTTTCTTTTTTTTATACTACATAATGCTCCTACAAAACAACTCATAGTAAATAAAATTAATAAATAATTATATCCTATATTTGAGATGATTGTCTTATACATTTCTTCATTAATAATTATGTAATTTTCAATATTTTCTAAATAAATTGTTTCTACAAGATCAGTATTATAATTTGCATCCATTTATATAATAAAAATATAAAAATAATAACCTTTATATTTTTTATTTTTTGTATATTAATACATTATAAAATCCCGACTTTTTTTACTAACAAATAATCTATATTTATTACGTATTTTATTAATACTATTTGTATTGGAAAAACTCCATTTTTTAAATTCACTTGTCTCTCCATCACATGCGTCCCAAAATCCATATTTTTTTGCTAAATCAGCCCATAAATCATCTAAAATATCTGGATGCCCTACATTTTTATACATTATTTCTGTAACATTACCATCAATTATAGGATCTTGCCATTCTGGCAATGGCACTTCAGTATCATATAATTTATTTGCTTTAATAATTAATACTGGATAATTAACAGGAATATATCTTTGATCAGCGCCATTTATTGATAATTGTGGTATACAAATTGGATCTAATAATATAGCTTTATTTATTTTATTACATTCTAATACTTCTGGATTAAAAGAAGAATGAGATATATAAGCAATTGAATTAACACATAATGATTTTGTAACATCACATATATCATCTTTTATAATTGGAGAATACCCATTAATTGTTATAATTGTAAAATCTTTTTTTAAATTATTAAGAAATTTATTGTAAACAAAATTTGGCATTGTTCCAAATAATCCACTTGAAAATAATAGTGGAGGACCATTACCATATAAAGTAGCTCTTTTACCAGATGAAAGTTTTATTGACGGATTAAAAAATGATAAAATAATTCCACTATATAAAATTATACTTTGTATCATTAATAATTAATAATAATTTATATAAATTTATATTTATTTTATTTTAAATAAATATAAATTATTTAAAATTGATATTCCACTAGATATTCCATAATCAGTCATTTATAATATTTATTCATTTTTTATTTCAATATTAACTTCAACTTTATCATTAGTTGAAGATTCTATCATTTCAACATTATTATCTTTTTTTACTTCAACTTGTTTTACTGGTTTTGGTTTTAAAATTTTAATAATAAATTTATCTTCAGCAATATCTGGTATTGCTTGATCAGAATCTTTAAATGTTTCTCTGAATAATTTAATAGATTCACCATCAATATTAGGTGCCTCTTGTTGAAGTCTTTCATATTCTTTTAATGCCCAAGTAGTTAAGACATCTGCTGGATCACGATCTTCTCTCGACATCCCCATTTGTAATGTCATATATCTATAAAATGATCCAAATTGTTTTGAAACTGATCCGTGATCAGCTGCCTTTTCTTCTGAATTATAGAATTTTTTGAATGATTGTATTAATGTCGATATTAATCCAACACCACCTACACCAAATAATAATCCATTTTTTACATCTGGATCATCTACACTTGTAGCAATTAATGATATAGTAGATGCTACTCCAGTTACTATTATCCCACTAATTGCTAAGTTATCTGCAAATTTTTTCCATTTTCCACCTGAATGCTCATGCATAAATCTTAATCCGGCTGCTTTTTCACCCCATGCTTTCATTAACAATTCCATATTATCGGACCATGATTCTGCATTAACTTTTTTTCTTATATCACCTAATCTAGCAGCTATAAGAGCTTCTTTTTCACCACTAGCTAAATTATCTAAATCACCCATTATATGTATTATTATAATATAAAAATTATAAAATTGATAATAATAATATTAAATAAAAATTATATAAATATGGAAAATATAACAAATATTATAACAAATATATATAATATATTTTATTCAAAAAATAAAATATATGAATTTAAATATAATAATTATTTTAATATTTTAGAATTTGTGCCAAATAAATCTGATATAATTTTAAATCAAAATTTTTCAGATAGTTTACTAATCAATTGTGTAGAATCTTTTTGTGAAAAACAAAACATTAAAAAATTTATTGTCTCTCTTTCTGGTGGTGTAGATTCTATGGTATTAATTACTATACTTAAATATTTGAAGTATGAAGTAATTGGTGCACATATTAATTATAATAATCGAGATGAAAGTTGTGATGAACAAAAGTTTTTAGAAGAATGGTGTGAATTTAATAATATAAAATTATATATTAAAACAATTGATAATATAAAAAGAAATAATTGCAAACGTTCTGATTATGAAATTATTACAAAAAATATTAGATTAGATTTTTATAAAGAAATTATTAAAAAAGAAAATGTAGAGTTAGTTCTTCTTGCTCATCATAAAGATGATATTGTAGAAAATATTTTCGCTAATGTATGTCGAGGACGTTATATTTTAGATTTGGCTGTTATAAAAGAAAAAACTGTTATTGCTAACATTAATATTGGAAGACCAATGATACAATTTTATAAAAATATTATCTTAGATTTTGCTGAAATTTATCAAGTGCCATATTTTAAAGATACTACACCTGATTGGTCTGTTCGTGGTAAATATAGAAAACAAATTTATCCACTAATAGAAGATACATTTACAAAAAATGTAAAAAATAATTTAATAGCATTAAGTAATCAATCAGATGAATGGAATCAATTGATTCAGCACGAAATTATTAAACCATTTATGAATAAAATTAAATGGACAATTAAAGATTATGAAAATATTGTAGAATTTAATATTGAAAATTACAAACAACATCCTCCATGTTTTTGGAATGCAATATTTATGAATATATTCAATTGTTATGGTTACAATTCGCCATCTAAAAAAGCTATTATGCTATTTATTAATATTATTAATAAAAGTAATAAAAATAATACTGTGTCAAATATTTCAATATCTAATAATTGTAAATGTTCTATTAAAAATTCTAATATTAAAATAGAATTTTAATTGTAATTAATATAAATATTATCAGTTATTTTTATGTTATATGTATCCCGTCATAATTTATAATAAATTACCAATTACTTTATGTAAACCATATAATCAGATTAATTCTATAATGATTGCCCCTGCTGATATATTTCTCTCTACATCAATTATTCTAGAAACTTTTTCTACTGTTTGTTTAAAAAATACTTTACAAAATAAACTTTGGTATATTCCAAGCTATTCTGGATATGCTTTATCTTTCTATATTTTTCCAAAAGCATTTTCTAAATATTCATTAAATAAAGCATATACATTATGGTGTGGTTTTGGTATAATTTTTACTTGTATAATAGACAAAATTATATATAAAGAATTATTAACATTAAGAAAAGTAATTGGTGTGTTAATAATAATATCTGGAATAGCAATTATAAAATAAAAAATTGATTTTTATAATATAATATTAATATATAATATTATAAAAATTATAATGGGTGCAGGAATTCTTCCGGTTAGTTTTAATGGTGTATGTATAGTATTTCTTTTAGGAAAAGAACATAATAATCAATGGTCTGATTTTGGTGGTTCTTCTTTAAATAAACATGAAACAAAATTTAATACAGCTATTAGAGAAGGATATGAAGAATTATCTGGTTTATTAGGAACAGAAAATGAATTAAAAGAAAAAGTTAAAAATAATTTTATTTTAAAGTCAAATTTAGATAAATATACAACTTATATGTTTAATATTGATTATGATAAAAATCTTCCATTATATTTTAATAGAAATTATAATTTTGTAAAAAATACTTCCAAAAATATTATAGAAAATAAACATAATGGATTATATGAAAAAAAAGAAATTGCTTGGTTTACAAGTGAAGAAATATATAAATTAAATTTAAGACCATTTTATCGAGATATTATTTTTGATATTTTATTAAGACATACTCCATGATAATAAATATCTATTATCATATTTATGTAATTCATCATAATTAATACTAGTAATATTCTGAGAATAATTAACTATATTTTTAATATCATTAACAATTTTTTTACTAGTAATTGATAAAATATTTTCATAATATGGACATTGAGCTATTCTATGAATAGCTAATTCATTATTTATTAATTTACCCCCAACTATATAAACAATACTATTTTTACCAATATCAATATCTGGACTCCATGCAAATATAATTGTATTTTTTTCATCTTTATTTATTGAAATAAAAGTTTTCATGTCATAAATACTTGTTGTAATAAATTTTGGATTTTTATCTATATCTTCATTTACATTGTCATATTCTTCATCTTTTGACAAATAATTAATCCAATTATTTATAATTATTGATGCTTGAAATGATGATATTATAGTCAATTTTTGTTCATATCCTTTAAATGGATCGTAATTCATACAAACATTATATGATTTTTGTAAATTTATATTCTTAATATTATAAATTAAATTAAAACCTAAACAATTAGTTAAAAATATTAATTTTATAATGCGGAACATTATTAATATAATCTATATATATTAATAATTTATTTTTATACTATTTTATTATTGATCAATCATCCCATAATTCATATAACTTCCAAACTGGTGTAGGTTTATCTAAACACCATGCTGTAAATTTATTAACATAATGTCTGCAATCATATATTCCAAGTGTATATTTAGTATTTATTGTTTTTTCAAATTCAATAATTTCTTCAAATGTTTTATTTGTTATTCCCCAAAAAATATCTTTACGTAAGATTTTATCCATATTATCAGTTATATCCATCATTTCTTCATTTTTTTTTTTTATCACACAAATATAAATCAGGAAACATTTGTTCTGGATTATATCTATCCATTCCAGTTGTTAAACACGATTTTCCATCATTAAATGCTCTGAAATCATATCGAAGATTTTTATTTAAATTATTAAATGAAATTCCAATATGAAGTAAATTATATCTTGGATTAAATTCTTCTAAATGTAAATAAACCTTAGTTTTTGATGTTAAAGTATTCGGATTAATATTAAGTGCTAATAATGATAAAATAAATAAAAACATTTTATTAATTAATAAAATATAGTTTTTATATTTTAAAAATAATTATTAACTAAATACCAATATTTTGAATTTGAAAAATTTTTTAAATTTTCAATTGTTAAAGAAACATTACAATAATAACATAATTCTTCTAGTTCTAAAATAAATTTATAGAATAAAGTATCATCATTATTGATAGGGTTTTCAATAACTGTGTTTAAATTAAAATTTTTATATTGACTATCTAATAATAATCCACCTATATATTTTGGATGATTATTTAATTTATCTCTATCATAGTATGCAATATAATAGTAAAATGGATTACTAATTAAATTGTTAAATTTGCTATTTTCATTTATAATATTATTATAAATTATAATTTTATTATGATTATTATCGTTATTATCATTTTTTATATCAATAAGCCATTGTGATGAATATGATTTAAATTTATTATTATCTATAATTAATAAATTTGAATATTTATTACTATGGAATAAAGAAAATGATAATATTAAATTATAAAATAAATTATACATATATATTATAAAATATTAAAACTGCAATAATAAAAAACCTAGTATATATATATATATGTATAATTTATCAATACCTACAATAACTACATCAGCTATTATAGTTGATACTATAATTGGTTATTATTTATTAACTACAAATCGAGGTGGTAAATATATTAAAGAATGGTATAAAACTTTCACAATTGGAGCATACACAATGGATATACTATCTATTATTATTGGATGTTTTATTGCTATTTCATTTACCAATAATATTTACAAACAATTAGCATTAGTTGTATTAATTGGTTTAATTCATGATATTTCATTTGGTTTATTTTTAAATAAATTTAAGAAAAACACTCCAATTTTAAATCTTTTTAGAAATTATGCAAATGAATTAGGAATAACTATATTAATTGTAGATGCATTAATGTTATTAAGCACAATTTTATTAGCACATCAGTTAAAAAATAATTTTTCACAAAATATTATAATATTTATAGGAATATTATTCTTTTATTTTGGTCTTTTTATGATTTATTCATTTTAATTTTTTTGAACACGCATTACCATTTCGACAATACCATCCATTAATTCCAGTAAATTCACATATAATATGTATAAAAAATCCTGTAAAAAATAAACTTATTTCCATAATATGATTTTTATTCCAACTTTTACAAATTTTAGGTAAATTAGTTGAAAAAAAACTTCCTAAAATAAAACCAACTAATGTTCCAACTATAACCGTGACAATTCCAACAACTACTGCTTCTATTAATAATTTCATATATATATAATACTACTATTATTATTACAAGCAATTTGATTTTTTAGAATTGGAGAATATATTCCTTGCGCAGTTAATAAAGCACTTGTAATACCAACTATTATACATGTTATAATCCAACCAAATACCACTTTACTTAAAATCTTTGAATTAACTCCTTCTATTTTATTAAAACATGATTTATTTTCTAATAATCCTACACCAATAGTAGCACCTACTTGACAATGTGTTGTTGATAATGGAATTTTAAGTCTACTTCCTGCAATTATTATTAATGCTGATCCCAATTCAATTGATACACCTCTAGAAGGAGTTATTTTACATAATTTATTACCAATAGCATGTATTATTTTTTTACCATAAAGTATTAATCCAAATGATATTCCTATTCCACCTATACCTAATATCCAATATGCATCATCATCCATATCTATTTTTTTTGAAATTACATCATTTTCTCTATATATTAAATAAATTGCAGCAAATGGACCAACTGCATTAGCCACATCATTTGCACCATGACTAAATGCATCGCAAGCAGCTGTAAAAATTTGTAAATATTTAAATATTTCTTCAATTCTTAAATCAAACTTATCAGCTTTATCATGTAAATTACTTACGGTTATTAAATCATTTATTGATGATATATTTAATTCTTTAACATTATTTTGAATATGCATTTCATCATTTTGAGAGAAATAAGATGTATAATTAATAAATTTTTTATTAACTATTTTTCTAACTTTTGGAACAAGTGGAATTGTAATAATTCCAGATATAAAACCACTTCCAAAAGAAATAGCAAATGCCGATTCTACCTTAATATCATCTAAACCTATACCCTTTGCACCTTTATAAATAATAAAAAAACAATTTATTGTTATAGTTGAGCCAACTAATATTGGATAAATATAATTTATTCTATTACTTTCATAATTTTTTAATAAGACAAATTTTCTTGTAAAACCAAATATAATTGAAGATATAATACCAGAACAAATAGGTGATATAAACCATGATAGTACTATACCACCAACACCACCAACAAATGGAAATGTATCAGTTTTTTTATACCAAATTACACATTCACTACCAACTGATGCAATTGTCATACCAATCATACCACCAACACAAGAATGTGTTGTAGAAACTGGCATTTCTAAATAACTTGCCAAAAATAACCAAATACTAACTGAAATTATAACATACATACAGCCATACATAAAAATTTCTGGGTCATTTTCAAAACATTGGTAATCAGCTATTCCTTTTCTAATAGTATCAGTAACATGACTACCTAATAAAATTGCACCAGAAGTTTCAAATATAGAAGCTATAATAGCAGCTTGTCGCATAGTTAATGCTTTTGAACCAACTGAGCTAGCAAAAGCATTTGCGGCATCATTTGCACCAATACCCATTGATGCAATAAATGATGAAATACCACCAACTATAACTATCCATAAAAACATTTTTTTATAAATATATTAAGCAGTTACGTTTAAATTATTAATTAAAATATTGTAATTCATATACTAATACAAATAGTAATATAAATATATATGAATATATCTACTAATGATTAATCCAATAATTTATAGAGTTAGTGCTTCTCTTTGTGGTGGATTATCAATATTGCCACTTGATGTTATACAAACAAAAACATTATCTACTAATAATGTAAAATTTAAATTTAGGGAAACAAAATGGTTAATATTATTACCAGTTGTATTTGCTATTCAAAATAGTGTATTTGATAATATTACTTTTATTAATAATAAATCTATAAAGGGTGCTATAGCTGGTTTAATATCTTCACCATTCTTCATTTTTACAGAGATAAAAAAATATCAATCTAGACTAGGTATTTTACCAAAGTATAAAATTTTTGTATTTTGGATAACACTTCGACAAACAATTGTATTTTTAACTTTATATACATTTATAATAAAGAATGCTATTAAAAGCAATTTTTATGCTGCTTTGCTTGCAAATTTAATAGGATTTCCATTTAAATTATTATCAATGAAAAATAGTTATGATAATATTAAATTAGATTTTAATTCAATAAAATATTCAGCATTTATAGAAATTACCAAATCTGCAATTGGTGATGGCATAACACTATTTTTAATATATAATTTTAAATATTCTCCATTAAAAAAATTAAACGATTTTTAATTAATAAAAACCAAATATTTAACATAATATTTATATCACGATTAAATGGTAAACTAGTTAAAATATGAATGCATTCTTTTGGAATAATTTCAGTTAAAAATTTTGTAGATATAAATTGATATTGTAATTTTTTATTACAATAAATAGCAAAAAAAACATTATTATTTGAATATTCTTTATACATTATTAATGTTGGCTCATCAAAAAAATTTCTGTAAACCGCCACACCTTCCATTTATAATATATTGTATTAAAAACAATTTTTAATATATTATAAATGTATTTAATACCATTTACTAGAATAAATAGAGCATTAGCTTCAACATTACTACTACCAAATGAACCAATTAAAGCAATCGCAATAAGTGAGGTAGTAAGTGTATTAGCTCCATTTGCAAATCCATATATGTATAAAAAAATTATAAATATGACAATTATATTAATGTATATACCAAATTATTCAAGTTATATTTTACAATATTATAAAAATGAAAATTTAAAATATGATCAAGCTGAAATTTGTTTTTTATTGTTATTTAATTTATTTTTAATTTTTAATTAAAAATTATAAACTATTATTAAATATGGAGCGATGTTTTATATGTTATCAAGAATTAAATAATGATTCTGTATATCTTCCAATGAATGATGAATATTTTGGACAGGACATAAGTATATTTAAAAATACATTTATAATTAAATCACTTGAGCCTTTTAAATTTTTATATTACTATGTTTGTAATAAATGTATTGATAATTATATTAAATATCATGGAAGATTTTTTAAATATATAAAAAATAGAGAAATAGGATTAAAATAAAAAATATTACAAAAAAAATAATTTAAATACTTAATTGTATTATATAATAACGACACCGTGGCCGAGCGGTTAAGGCGATGGACTGCTAATCCATTTCCCACTGGGATCGCGAGTTCGAATCTCGTCGGTGTCGTTGAATATTATTATAATAATACATATTATTATAATAATACATATTATTACATTGTAATATGAGCTACACTTTCAATATATTTAATTGTAAATGAATATTTATCATCTATATCATGTAAAATTGTACAATGAACTATTAATGTAATAATATATTTAACTATAAAGAAGTATAAATATTCAGATAATTTTTTTAATTTATCTTTTTTTGTAATATTTTCAAATACATAAATAATAAAGGTGTTAATTGATAATGTTTCTTCAATTGATGATATTTTACAATCACCAATAATATCTGTTGTTATATCTTTTATATTATTTAATATTGTTTTTTTTTTACTATAATCATTATAACTTTGATAATTTATAAATGGTATTTTATTTCTATTAGAAATAGCTTTTTTTTGTCTATTTGCCATTAAACATAGATTTGATGGTGCAGATTTTATTTTTCGCATTATATTATAGATAATATATATTATTTCTATAACAATTTTTTTTTATAAAAACTTAAAATAATAATAATTATTATTATTATTATTATTATCATGATTTTTAAAAAAATAATTACATTATTTGCATTAACTAGTAATAATATTCCACAAATTCCACCTATTGGTATTATATATGGTAAAACTGTAAAATTACCAATAATTGGTAAACAATATATTGAAACTAAATATATAAATAAAAATACAGCTGTTATTCGATTAGAGGGAATAATTAATAATAAGGGTACAAGTAAAATATTTTATGAAAATAATAAAGAAATTATTGAACTAAGTGATAATTTAATTAGTATAATGAATAAATTTAGATGTAAATTAAATAGACCATATTATGATATTGAAAATGATAAAATTATTTTTGAATTATGTTTTAAATCTATTCTATCAAAAAAAGTAATATTAGATAGAATAGATACTAAATAATAATATCAATTAGACCATATTCTTTACATGATGTTGAATTTAACCATAAATCATGATCTAATAAATAATCTAATTTTTTTTCATCTAGTTTTGAATATTCTAAATATAAATCTTTTATAATATTCATTAATGTATCTGCATTATCTGCATAATCTTTTATTTCATTATATTTACTATAGTCTGCTCCCATTTTTAATTGATGTATTAACATTACACCATGTTTATTCATTAATCGATTCGCTCCAACTATAGATATTAAAGTTGCTGCACTAGCAGCGTAACCATCAATATACGTGTTAATTGGAATATCAGAAGTACGTATCATATCAACTAATCCTAAACTTGGTAATAATGAACCCCCTTGACTTTTTATATGTAAATTAATTTCAGTATTATCATTATTTTGTATATTAATTAAATTAGATGTAATAGCAAAAATAGATTCATCTGTTAACGAACCAGAAAAATATATATTATTTTTTATAGTATATATCATTGCATTATTATCTCCTTCTTGTAAGGAATTACATATTATACTTTTGTATATAGGGTGACTAGATAATCCAGCTACAATTATCGCGCGACGACCAATGAAGTTATAACAATAATTCCCTTGAGTAATAGAGAGAAATAATATAGATAACAATGACAACATTATATAAATAGATAATATTAAAATTTAAAATATTATAATAATATTATAATAATATTTTAATTTAATGGACAAACCAGTTATTTATAAGGCTAATAAAGTTGCATGGCTACCAGAAAAATTTAATGAAAAAAATATAACAAAATCTTTTAGATTAATTGATACAATAGAACGTAAAGATATAGATAACAATTTAAATAATGAAAAAAAAGAACAAGAGGAAAATTTAAATTTAAATAATGAAATAATGTTAATGAATGATATAATTGCTTTAGAAAATGAATTAGATAGTGTTAATAAAAAATATATAGAGCTATTAAAAAATTATAAATATGTATTACGAGTAAATAAATTATATGAAAAATTAATAGTAAATATTAATAAATAGTAATATTATTTAATTTTATTAAAAATTTATACTTAAAATTTAGTTAATTTATATAAATATATGAAATTTATCTTATTAACTATATATACTTTAAATGTATATGCATTTCAAGTTAAGAATGCAATTGTATTTTCTAAACCAATAATTAATTCTGTTTCAATGTCATCATATAAACCAACAGATCTTATAAAAACTGTTTCTAAGAATGGTATGGGTACAGAGTGGACATATAATGATTTTATTAATAATTTAAATAGCCATAATATTGATGCAGCTACAATAACTGATACAAATAATCTTGTGGTAATTGATAAAAATTATCAGGAATTTATTTTACCAGAAAATTTGCATTTATTAAAAGGACTACCAGAATTAACTAGTAATATTATAAATAAATTAGTTGATAATCATATTAATTTTGATATTTATAGTATGGCTAATCAAGGAAATTTTCTGAGTAATATACCATTTCCTATACAATTTATATTCTTTTATATTCTAGGTAGTTATGCATTTAATTTTATTGCAAGAAGAAATATGATGAATAATATTCCAGATATGAAAAAGCAATCACAAATACTTGATAGTAAAGATATAGAAGTTACATTTGATGATGTAGCTGGTTGCGATGAGAGTAAATTTGAATTAATGGAAGTTGTAGATTTTTTAAAAGATCCAAAAAAGTTTGAGTCATCTGGTGCAAAAATCCCATCTGGAATCTTATTAGAGGGTCCTCCTGGAACAGGAAAAACATTATTAGCAAGAGCAGTAGCTGGAGAAGCAGGTGTATCTTTTATATCAGCAAGCGGATCTGAATTTATAGAAATGTTTGTTGGTATTGGTGCATCCAGAGTAAGAAATTTATTTGAACAAGCAAATAAAAATTCACCATGTGTTATATTTATTGATGAAATTGATGCAATTGGTAGACAGCGGGGTGCTGGATTTAATTCTGGAAATGATGAGCGTGAACAAACCTTAAATCAAATTTTAACAAATATGGATGGATTTGATAAAAGATCTGGAATTATAGTTCTAGGAGCAACAAATCGTGTAGATATTTTAGATTCTGCATTAACGAGACCAGGAAGATTTGATAGAAAGGTAATTGTTCCTTTACCAGATAAGAATGGTAGAAAAAAAATTTTTAAGGTGCACTTAAAAAATAAAATGTTTAATTCAAATATTGATTTAGATGAAATTACTGAATTAACATCAGGATTTTCTGGTGCAGATATAGCAAATTTAGTTAATGAAGCAGCTATATTATCAGTTAGATACAATAAAACAGTGATTGATAAAAAGTCTATGCTAGATGCATTTGAAAAAGTTACAATTGGTTTACCTAAAGTTAATGATGATAGAAGTAGTGATATAATTGAATTAGTTGCCTATCATGAAGCTGGTCATACGGTTATTGCAAAATTATTTGATGATGTATTTGATCTTAGAAAAATTACAATTAATGCTAATAATAATGGTGCGGGTGGATATACATTATTTACACCAAATGAAAGATATTCAGAATTCCCAACAAAAAAATATTTATTATCAAATCTAATGGTAGCACTAGGGGGTAGAGCAGCTGAAACGCTATTATATGATAGACAAGACAATTTTTATAAATCAAAAAATTATGAAGATGCAAAAATATTTAATAATATAGATAATTTAGATATTACAACAGGAGCGTCAAATGATCTTAAACAAGCAAATTCTATTGCTAGAACATATATTAATCTATTTGGTTATAATGATACACTTGGATTATATGATAGTGGTGATGGTTCACAGCCATTTTTAGGTAGAGATTTAGCTATGGGTGGTGATAAAACAAGTGAATATTCAAAAGATAAAATGGATAAAGAAGTTGAAAGAATTATTAATTTTGCATATGATAAAACATTAAATATAATTAAACAAAATATAAATTCATTAGATAAAATAGCAAATTTATTAATTGAAAAAATTTCAATAGATTATAATCAATTAAAAAATATAGATGTTAATTATTTATAAAAAATTAAATATGATGTTAAAATATATATTATTATTATATAATAATATATAATGTATAAATCATTTGTTAGAAAAAATAATATCACTATAGCAATATTATTATTTTTAATCATATTTATAATTTTTGTGAAATTAAAACCACATTTTCTATTTAATCGAAATGGTTCAATAAGAAATTTTGGTTTAGGAAAATCAAGTTGTTCTATTTTACCAATATGGTTATTAGTTATTATAATTGCAATAGTGTCATATTTATTTGTCTTATACTATTTAACACTTTAAGTCTCAATCTTATTCATAAGTAGTATAAACTCTTGGTTTAATAATTGTATTTTCTAAAATATCTGTATTCTTTTCATACTCTTTGTGTGTTTGCTCCATTTCTTTAACCGAATTATTACATGAAGATTGGATTATATAATTTGATGATGCAAATATAGTTAATGATCCAGTTAGAAAAAACCATATAAATTCAGCGATAATGGTTTTTAATTTTACAAAAAATTTTAGTTTATCTATATTTTCTTGAGTATTATTTTTAAAAAGACCCCTAGATTTGTTTATAAATGTATCAAAATTCTCTATTGTTACTTCATTAATTAAAAGTGAATGATCATTATCTATTTTACCTAAAAGTTTAGATAATGCCTCGTTTCCTTGTCCCTTTACTTGATTTGGATTTTTTAATATTTCATTTAATACTTTTCGTAAACCAAGAAGTTTAGTTATACCATATCCAATTGTATTAGAAAATGGTAGTAACCATCCTGGAAATATTGAGAGAAGTATATTTAGGAATCCAAAGATCACAATCCATGGAATTGCTGTTACTATAAATGCAGTTCCCCATTGAGAAGAACCACACATTGATTTAGTAATATCTAAATTAATTTTCATTTCTACAAGAATTAATGTAATTATATAAATAACAAAACAAGCTATTGTTAAAGAGTTATTTGTAGAAAATAATTTAATAAAAAAATAACCAATTGTTAAACAAAGAAATGCTAATATTGATAAATTTGGATTTGGTGGATTAATTGCCATTATAGATATTATTAATAAATTTTTTTAATGAAATAATTTATTAATGGATTTTATAAAACCCTCATTAACAGAAAATACTACAAAATATTATATAAGAAAATCTTTAACAGAAGTTAGACAATTTAAAGACAAATACATCACTATTTTTGTTAATATTTTATTACTATTAATTTTAATTGGTGCGATTAGTGGATTTTTATTATTTAAATATAAAGGTAAATTAACTCCACAAGAAAAAGTTATTAAAGAACGTGAAAAAAAACAATATTTATTTAAAAAATTACAAGAATATTCTTATGAAAAACAAAAAAACAGTCAAAATTTAATTACCAATTTACCTATGATTTATCCCTAATAAAGTATAAGTTGTTTAAACCCTAAAAGTTAAAATTTATATACAATATTATAAATATAATATATAATGAGCATAGAAAATACAATGTCTAAATTTAATCAAGCACTAAGTGATTTTTATAAATTAAAAAGACAATATGAGGATCAAATTCATAAAGAAATTTCAAAATTAAGAAAAAATACAATTTTAACAACTAAAGAAAAACATGATAAATTTAAACAACTGAAATTTAAATGTGTTAATTGCGGCAAACCGGGTGGAAGTATTTTTAAATTAGAAGATTCTATGTTATCTGCTAGATGTGGTAATGTAGAAAATCCCTGTAACTTAGATATTAAATTACAAAAAGCAAAATATAATAGTATAACTGACGAAATCGAAAAATTAAATATATTAATTAACACAAATAGAACAGAAACAATAAGTAGTAAACTTAATTTTTTATTCGGTTATCAAAATGAAAGTAAAACATTAGAAGAGTTTAACAAACTTAAATTAGATCTAATTAATGAAGTTAAAAGATATAAAAAAATTTATGAAATGTATATAAATATTACAAATAATTTTGTAGATGACAAAAAAAAACAGCTTTCAATATATGATGATACGATTCTTGGTCAAATAAATAATTTTAATGAATTAATTAAAAGTTATGAAGAGAGTGGTAATATATCCTATATAAAAGAGGCTTTAATTTTATATAATAATGATATTCTTGAAACTGCTAAAAAGATTCAAAAGTTAAAATATAATATTAATACTGTTAATTATAATGAGAATGATAATACTTATCATTTAATTCAAGAAAGTATAACTTTAGAACAATTACAAATTCCGATCGATAATACACAAAATAAAATAATTACATTTAAGAAATAATAGAATATTCATTTTTATAACTAGCTTTAAAAAAAGAACTATAAATATGTGATAAATAAAAGTTGTTGAATACAAATATATCTAATTATATAATATGATTAGTAAATTTATAGATTTTAAAGTATTTTTAATTAGTTTAGCAGTTGGATTATTATTTGTATATTTATATCAAGAACCACAATCCATTATATATACCTATCCAACACCAGATAATGTAGATAATCTAAAATTTAAGGATAAAGCTAATAATTGTTATAAATTTGGAGCATTAGAAATTATTTGTCCAAGTAATAAATCCAATATTAATAATATACCAATTCAAAGTGGAGAGTCTAATATTATAGATAATCCCGTTAATTTTAACAATTAATATAATACAATATTATATATGAAATTAGTTTTAAAAGACTTTATTAACAGTTATCGTGGAAAATTAGTATTTTCTCTATTATTAGGACTAGGTTTGGCTAGTCTATTTAGAAAAGCTTGTAATTCAAGAAACTGTTTAGTATTTAAAGCACCACCTTTAGAAAAAATAAAGGGTAAAATTTTTGGTTATAATGGAAAATGTTATAAATTTACGGAAGAAAGTGTATCGTGTAATGATTCTAGTAATAATGAACCTTATAAGTTAGATTAATAACATTATAAAAAATTTTTATTTAATATTTTGGTGTTATATTTATGCGTATATATATAATATATTTAATGAAAATAAATATATTATGGCAGAGATTACCACAACCGCAATCGATCAGCTTCCAATAAATCCACAATCACAACCCAATAATAATAATTCAATTCCAATACAACAAAATCAATCAAACAATGAAGAAATACAAAATGTTAAAATTCAAAATTATGGACAACAGTTAGATGCAGAACGACAAAATAATCAATCTATGCATCCTCAAAATTTTGGTAGTGAATTCAATTCTGTTTTGAAGGACGCAGCATTAACTGGTGCAACTAAACTACCATCTAGAGACATACCAAAAAATACGCTTCCTATACAACAGGATGAAAATACCAAAGTTAATTTTGTTCCAAATAATAACAGTAATGATTATATTGGAAATATATTGAATCGCGAACAAGTTATATTACAAGATACATTAAAACAAAATCGAAATGATAATATGGATTATTTTTATCAGCAATTACAAATACCAATTTTAGTAGCAATTTTATATTTTTTATTTCAATTACCTTCTTTCAGAAAAAATGTTTTATCTTTTTTGCCAAGTTTATTTAATAAAGATGGCAATCCAAATTTATATGGATATATTTTTAACAGTATCATGTTTTCAGGATCATATGCATTATTAATGAAAGGAATAACCCATTTTAGTTCATAAGGTAAAAAGTTCCGCTAAATCTAATTTTCTTTTACGTAACTTATAATTTATATGACATTGGCGTTTCTCCTCTTCTAAAACTCTCACGCATTGACTTATATTGATTAGAGCGATCTTTTGTTGATAAATTTTTTGGAAATCCTGGAGGGAGTGATGGATTTCCAGGCAAAGGACTACTGATTCTTAATTCATGTATTCCATGCGCAAATTGACATTTATTACCATATGGACATGATCCAGTTTTTTCAAAAGTTTTACATAAAACTGTTTTATATTTTTGATGATCTTTAATAACCGGTTTTCCTTTTCCTCTTCCTCTTCCTTTTAATTGTTTTCTAGTATATTTTCTAGTTTTAGTAGAAAAATTTTGAGATTTATTTTTTTTATTAGTTTTTTTAATTAAACGTGTTGTTATTTTATATTTATGAGATTTTTTCATATATATATAATAACAAAATAATATATTATTTTAATACTATTATCTTCTAAGATTACTAAATTTATAACAATTTTTATTCAGGACACTTTATACAAGTAATTTTAACCCCCATTAATTTACAATAAATTTCAACTAATTCATCATTATTATAATCATTAATGTATAATATCTCTTTTATTCCAGCTGCTAAAAGCATCTTTGCACAATTAAAACATGGATAATGTGTAATATATGCAACACACTCATTACATGATACACCCCGTTTTGCACAATCTAAAATTGTATTTTGTTCAGCATGTATAGTTGCGATTTCATGTCCATTTACAATATGTGATTTGTGTGGACAGCTCGGTAAAAAACCATTATATCCTTGAGCTACAATTCTATTATTATTAACTAAAATACAACCAACATGAAGTTTATTACACGATGATCTTGTCGCTGTTAATTCAGTCAATTGTTTAAAATATTCTCTCCAAGATGGTCTTATTGTTTCATCAATACATTTATTCATTATTACTATACTTGATTGGCATAATATGCATTTATATATTTTTTTATAAGTAATAGATCATTAATCCAATCATAATCATTAATCATTGATTTTAGAATTGTTTCATTATCGCAACGAATAATAGTATCCATAGTGATATTTACCCAGAGATTTAATCCGATATGAAAATCATTATTAATTTGTTTAATTGTAGATAATCCTTTTGCTGTATTTTTCCAACTAGATAATGAATTAGAAACATTTAATGAATTACAACATCCATTAATTACAGTTTGTATATGTTGAAGAATCTGATCTTTAGTAAGGTTTTTGCAATTTTCATCAATTGTATCTGTTAAATTAATTGTTTTTGAATCGATAGTCTCCATTATAAATTTTTAATAGTGAAAGTATTCGTAAATATTTATTTTCAATTTTATATTTATAATAAAAATAAAATGACATCAGAGTCATTAAATTCTTTAAATCCATTAAAAAACTATATAGGGGCATTAATAGAAAATTTGGATAAAGATAAAATACCAAAAAATATAGATTTAATATTAGATGGTGGAGCTTTTAATGGTGCATTCGGATATGGTTGTTTGATATATTTAAAAAAATTAGAAAATTTAAAAATACTAAAAGTTGATAAGATATCAGGGTGTAGTATTGGAGCAATAATAGGTTTATTATATTTAACCGATTCACTCGATAGTAATATTTTACTATTTGAAAACTTGTTAAAATCATTTCGCAAAACACTGTTTTTAGATAAATTATCGGAAACTATACATAACTTAGTTAATAATATTCAAGATATAGAAGCTCTAAATGATAAATTGTTCATAACATATTATGATATAACAACTATAAAACAAAATGTAGTTAGTAAGTATAAAAATAAAGAAGAATTAATAGAAATTTTGATAAGATCTTCATATATTCCTTACATTACAGATGGATCTTTACAATATCAGGAAAAATATTTTGATGGTTGTTCACCATATATTTTTCCAAAACACAATACAAAAGCTTTATTTATTTATTTAGCTACTTTAAAAAAAGTAAAAAATACTATATTTACTCAGAACGAAGTAAATATTTGGCCTAGATTATTAAATGGTGTTATTGATATAAATAATTTTTTCTCTGGATCTCATTCTGATATGTGCAGTTACATAAATAATTGGACATTTGCAGATTTTTCATTACTACGAATAAGAGAAATAATTATATTAATATTAATTTTAATTATAAAATCATGTATATTTATAAATAATAAAATACCGGAAAATATTAAAAATAATATATATATTTGCAGATTACAACAGATATTATCGTCTTTATATAAAGATATATTCAGTTACATGGTATTATAAATTAATCAGAATTTAAAAGAGTCTTTGTAGCTTTACTGAAAAAAAAGATTATATTTTTCATTCTAAAAAAAAGAGCATAACCAGTAATAACAAATTATCTCTATAATTCTCAGTAACAAATTTTAATTAATTCTCAAATGAAAAATCAAAAAATGGACAAGGTAAAGTATGTCCAATTTTAAAAAATCGATTTGAGAATTAAAAAAAACGTAAAAAAAACGATTTAGACCTAAAAGGTTTGAATACCAAAAATATAATTAAAAAAATTGTTATTATAAGAAAAAATTATTTTTAAAAAAATTATTTAGGCATTTTTTTTGTTGTATAATTATACAATAAATGACAACAAAATTGCATGAAAAAATGCAACGTAATTTTGTATGTGAAATGTGTAACTTCTATACAAGCAATAAATATAATTTTAATAAACATTTATTGACATCTAAACATAAAAATACAATAAAATACAACATTTATACAACAGAAAATGCCAAATTGATAGAACCATGTATAAAATATAATTGTGAATGTGGAAAATCATATCCGTATAGATCCTCATTATATAATCACAAAAAAAAATGCAAGAAAAAATGTATTGAAGTGTCTAATGAAATAGAGGATAAAGATAATAAAAATAAAAATAAAAATAATATAATAAATAAAGATTTAATATTAAAATTAGTGGATGAGAATAGTGAAATTAAATTATTATTATTTAAACAGTTTGAAACCATGCAAAATCAAATAAGTGAATTAATACCTAAAGTGGGTAATAATAATACAATTAATAATAAACAGAAATTTAATATTAATATATTTTTAAATGAGCAATGTAAAGATGCGTTAACAATAGATCAATTTGTTAATAAAATACAAGTAACATTAGAAGATTTATTAGTTACAAAGAATAAAGGAATAACAGAGGGAGTATCAAATATATTTATTGAAAATATGAATAAACTTTCACTTTATGAAAGACCAATGCATTGTACAGATACAAAGAGAGAGACTGTATATATAAAATCAGGAGAAAATCCGGAAATTCCTGGATGGTTTAGAGATGAAGAAAATAAAAAATTAAAAGAAGCAATACATAAAGTTACACATGTTCAACAACAAAGTTTAGATAAATGGATAGAAGAACATCCTAAGTGGATGGAAAATTCTCAAGAACAAGAAGAATATATGATGTTAATTAAAAATTGTACGGATGATTTGGGTGAAACTAAAGAAGATAAAGTAATAAAAAAATTATGTAATAAAATACATTTGAATCAAATAGATACTTAGATAATATTTACTATTAAGTATTTAATATTATCTAATACATGCTTTTAAAATAAGTAAATAAGTTTTTGCTTTTATTTTTTTTAGATTGTAATTTAATTTTTTTTGTTTGAGATTTTTTTGATTTGTTAGAGTATTTTGTTTTTTTTAATTTTTTTGATTTCAATGTTTTTTGTGATTTTTTTAAATGATTATTTTTTTGACTTGGAATATATCGTAAGAAATAAGTTTGAAATTCTAAAGAATTTTTATTATTTTTAAATTCTTTGAATTTTTCTGCTTTATTAGCTCGAATAGATTCTAAAGTATTTTGTTTACCATAACAATTAATACTAAATCTTCTTAAAACACCTTTTTGTTCTAATCTGTTTTTTGCTTGCACTTTAAATAAATATTCGGACATACATAAAATACGATGAACATCATAATATGGTTTATCAGCATAAAGAAATGCTAAATAAAAACTTAACATGGTGTCTATTGTAGCAATTTTGAGAACTTTACTTTTTACAATAATAGAGTTATAACTATGGCATGCTAATGTTTTATATATAAATGCAACTGTATTTTTACCAACTTTAATTTCATAATGGGTAGAAATAATGTCACCAATATTATCATGTTTAACTATATTTACATTTTTAATACCAGCACGTTTAAGTTTTTCTCTAATTATTTCAGCGGAGTGTTGTGGATTTTCTGATAGAGCATCAAAATCAGGGGATTCAATACGATGTATTCGTTGTTTTTTTGACATATATTTCGTATAAAAATATATCGCATGTCCACCAAAAAATACTAATCCTTGATCTATAATACTATTTTTTACAACATTATATATATTTTCTTCACTTTCTTGTGATCCTTCAAATACTCTTTTAAATTGAGATTTATGACAATTTTTAACTCTTAGTGGATAGTGTTTATTTAGTAAAATTAGTCTTTTTAGAATTTTTTCCCATCTAGAAACGTCACCCGCTGGACGAGATAATTCTAAATAAGAAGCCATACGTAAAAAATTGGGAGATGCATAAAGTATTCCGCCAATTTTAATAGAGTCTTTACTTAATGTATTAAATATATCTGAGTGAAGCTGTGTAATATCAGCCACGGGAATGAAATTAACAAAAATTTTATATGTTCCATAATGAATTCCAGCTTTTGCTTCTACTTCTGTAAATCCATTTTTATAATATATATCTGCTAATTTTTTTGCATCATTTAATGCATCTGAAGAGAAAAAATCATAATCAGGCAATTCAACATTTTTATTATAAAACTGATCGTAAATAGGTAGTATATTATTAATTGCTGTTCCACCATAACATATTAGATGATTATCTTTTAAAAAAGTTTCAACTATTTTAATTATATTTCTTATTATGTCAGAATCAACAATTTTTTTTCTTCTTTTATGTTCTGCTTTGTCAACCGCATTTCGTAATATAGCTATTTCTTTTTCTGAGAATTTTTCTTTATTTAATTTATAACCCATATTATATTATGATTAGAAAAAACAAATTTATAAAGATTGTTATATCGGTTTAGATTTTTAAAGAATAATAATTACTTTTAATATGTCTCGGTTTATATGAATATTCTTCTTTTGCAGGTGGCGGTATTGGAATAGTTAATGGGATAAATCGTAGATTTTTAGGTTTTAATACAAAAGCACTTCTTTTACTATCAAAAAAATTATTATATTGGATTAATTTATTATCATAATTTTGAAAAGACATTCCAATAAATTGACAACCATAACTGCGCGCTAAATTAAAATCTATATTTGTATCAAATGGACTTATATCTGGTAAAACTATACTCATATTTTTTTTATTAAATTCTGTTAAATTCATATCTTGATTGTATTTAATATCTTTAAATCTTAAAAATCGCATAAATGGAGTAGATGAACCACTAGTAATATTAACAAATTCATCTAATTTAGTATGTTGATATAATGGATTAGAATTATCAACCATTATTATTATTTTTCCTTTAAATTGTGATATAGGTTCTGTTCCTAAATTATGTCCATGATTCTCATAACTATATGATTTACCTAAAGTTTTAGAATGAAATGCTGAATTATTTTTAATAATATTAGCAAATTCATTATACATCTTACAATTATTGCTCATTATTCTAAAATGTAGAATTAAGGGATCATTATAATTTGAACATATTCCACTTGAAAAAGCCTGTGTCGCTATGGTATTAAATACAGTAGCTAATGGTATTGAATTGTAGGTTCCTTTAGTCGAAAAATCATTAATTGATGATGCAGCTACAACTGGTTTATTATCCATTGAATATATTTGGAAGTCTAAACATCTAACCCCTTGTGAAATACATGTTTCTAGTGCACATAAATTAACAAAATCATTTTTAAATTGGCCACTACAACAACAATTATATGCAGTTTTAATATAAAAATCTCTTAAATTATATTTATTATTATCAGGAATGGAGATTAATCTAGAATTTTTTGTATATATTCTTTTTAAGTTAAGACAATTTTTAATATTAAGGTTAGATTGAATACTTATATAAATAAAAGAACTAATAACAGATATTATAATTATTAAAACAGAAAATAATAATATTTTTCTGTCTTTAAAATTATTTAATCCTTTATTAATTAGTCCTTTACCTTTTTCCATAAATTCATTAATTTTACTCATATATTATATTATACTATTAAAAATAGTATAATATAATATTAAAGTAGTAAAAATAGTAAATAGAGTTATATTATATTATTATTTATATATATTAATGCCGGGTGGTTTATTAAATTTAGTTGCACATGGAAATCTAAATGTTATAATTAATGGAAATCCTACAAAAACATTTTTTAAAACAACTTATGCAAAACATACTAATTTTGGATTACAAAAATTTAAAATAGATTTTGATGGTTTAAAAGTATTAAGATTAACAGAGGATTCAAAATTTTCATTTAAAATTCCCAGATATGCAGATTTACTAATGGACACATATTTAGCTATTACTTTACCTACAATTTGGAGTCCTATATTAAATAGCAATGGACCGGCTGTCAATAAGGTTCCATATGAATTTAAATGGATAGATAATCTAGGAGCACAATTAATTCGTAAAGTGCGATATATGATTGGTGGTCAAATAATTCAAGAATTTACAGGTCAATATTTGTACAATATGGTTCAAAGAGATTTTTCTGAAGGAAAAAAAAAATTATTTAATGAAATGATTGGTAATGTTCCGGAATTAAATGATCCAGCTAATTATAGTAATCGTAATGGATATTATCCTAATGCAATACATTATCCCGAAGAAGTAGGAGGAGCTGAACCATCAATTAGAAGTAAAACACTATATATTCCATTAAATATATGGTCAACATTATCAAGTAAGATGGCTATTCCATTAGTTAGTTTGCAATATAATTATTTACATATAGAAATAGAATGTCGACCAATTCAAGAATTATTTGTAATACGTGATGTATTGAATCCTGATCAGAAACATATTCCTGTTTCAAATTTATTTCTTGACGAATCAGGCATAAATAAAAGTCTGTCTAGAACTCCAAGCACAGATGATCATGTCCACACTATACCTCATTTATTTACACTTCAAAATAATACAAAATATATTAAACCAGATCAGAATGTTGAACAATATAAATTTTTTAGATTTTTGCACCCACCACCAGTAAATGTAGCGGGCACAAGTGATGATGATTATCCAAGCACAAGATCGGATTGGTATGCAAATATACATTTAATTAGTACATATGGATTTTTATCTGAACCAGAAGTAAGAAGTTTTGCGGCCAATCCTCAAAAATATTTAATAAAAGAAGTTCATGAAGAAATCATTTATGACGTGGTAGGAAATAAAAATACAAGAGTAAATAGTAATGGAATGGTAACGTCATGGATGTGGTTTTTCCAACGCAGTGATGTAGATTTAAGAAATGAATGGAGTAATTATACAAATTGGCCATATAAGGAATTACCATTTCCAAATACAGATTTTTCAGGCGAAAATATTGATTACCGAATAGTGGACAGTGGTCCATATAAGTTAGAAAATCAACGTGATATTATGATGGAGTGGGGATTTACGTTAGATGGAAAAATCCGGGAAACGAATTTTGAAGCTGGTGTATTTAATTTAATAGAAAAATATGTTAGAACCGCTGGTAATTCTGATTTAGGATTATATTGTTATAATTTTTGCTTAAACACGGATCCATTTCAACATCAGCCGAGTGGTGCTATTAATTTAAGTAAATTTTCTAATATTGAATTTGATTATAAAGTATATACACCAGCACTAGATGCTTCTGCTCAAACTTTTGTAATATGTGATTCAGAAGGAGGTATTGCGGGAATTAATAAACCAACATGGAAATTATATGAATATGATTATACATTACATGTAATGGAAGAGAGATATAATATATTATCGTTTGAATCAGGGAATGCAAGTTTACAGTTTGCTCGATAAAAGTGATCTCTTAAATCCTAAAGTTTAGTTTTTTTTTTATTAAATAATAAAAGAAAAACGCAATACTCTTCTCTCAGACTAAAAGAATATGTTTTCTAACATATTTATCTTTTTGTCTTCATTTTGAGTATTATTTATATATGATTTATTTTTTAGAAGCGGGGTGATGCATCCCCTCATCCACCGCCCTTGATGCGTTTAGATCGTCGTTGTTTTGTCCGGCGAGTTCTAGTTTTGTAAGATTTAGGTTTACGAAATTTAGCCATACGAGACTTTCTATATTTACGGGTTTGAGACATTTATAATATATAATAATATTTTTATTATTAATAATATTTTAATTTATAATAATATCTTTTATAGATTGAATAATAAAAGAATTTTCTTTTTTACAATATTCACAATGCTTTAATTTTTTCTGTATATTCCAAATAATTTTATATTTTAATTTTCTCAAAACTTTTAAGCTTTTTCTTTGTAATTTAATATTATATATTTCGTCTTTTTCACCAGAAAATAAATAAATAGGAATGTCTTGGGTGTTTTTAGAAATTTGTGTAACATTGTTCATTAATACGGTATGAATACCAATTATACCACCTAATTTACTATGATAATTTAAACCTATATGAAATGCTAGAGTTCCTCCCTGAGAAATTCCACCAATAATTATATTTTCTGATTTATTATCTAATAATTTTATCTCTTTATTAATAATTTTATTAATTCTTTCTACTTGTTCATAAAAATGTTGTATATCAATAGTATCATGTTCCATTTTATTATTATTGCATGTAAAATAATTATACCATGAACTAACGTTTTCTTCAGGTTCTTCATACCAATTAATAGTTCTTTTAGGTGAATTTGGTAAAATTATTTTAATATTCTTATATTTTTTTATAATTTTATGTGTTAGCAGAATCAATGAATTATTAGTTGTGTTCATTCCGTGAAGCAAAATAATTGTGTATTTATGTTTCTTTTCCGGAAAAAATATATAATCATTGTTCATATATTTTTAAATATATAATATAATAATGGTTGAAACAAATTTATTAATTAATAAAAAAAAATTTGATGATCATATACAAAAAAAAATAGATAAATTGGGTGAAAGAGCACGCTATATTAATTATAAGTTTGAGGATGTTAGATATTATTTTAAAAAATATAGTATAACTATTATATATTTAGCAACATTATTAACATTAATAGAGGCATTAATAAATAGTTTTGAAATAGAAGAAATAGGAAATATAATTGTTATAAATATAATTAGATTTATTCCATTATTATTAAGTAGTTCAATATCATTATTAGCAGCATTAATCAAATTTAATAAGTATGAAGATAAAATAGAAAATATAACTAGAACAACAGAAAAATGTATAGTGACAATGTCAAAATTAAAAAATATAAAAGAACAATTATATTTCAGTTCTTCAAATAAAAAAATTTATAAACTTATAACAATATTTTTAAATAATATTTATGCTGATTATCTAGAAAGTAATAAAAATATTGAAAAAGAATTAATTGATACAGATTATGTTTTGTATATGAAAAAGGTTGCAGATAACGATATAAAAAGAAATGAAATAATGTTGTATAAATCTTTAAATATAAATAATAAATTAGATAATACAAAGAATAAAAAAGTTATAGAAAATACTAAAAATACAAAAAAAATTAAAAATATTAAAGATATTTTAAATTATATAAAAACCAATAGAAGAAATAATAAAAAAAATTATACAAGAAATTATACAAGAAATAATACATTTGCTAAGTCATCTCATGCTGACAGTGAACTACAAAATAATTATGATAAATATATTCCAAGGACATTAACTAGTGAAAATATACGTAACTCTACTAATAGTATTGTTATTGATATTAAAGAAGAAGAAAATAGTGATGATGATAAATCATTAGATTATTCACAATTTGCACCATCATCAAAAGAAACAGATGATAGATCATTTGTTGGATCATTGTGTTCTTTTATGGATTCAGATAATTCAAATTCAACTACTTCAAAAAGTCCTACTTCTAAAAGAATTAATAATAATGAAACAAGAAAAAATGCCGCAAATTATATTCAAAATATATGGAAAAAATATAAATATAAAATTAATAATTCCAATATATAAACAATATTATATTGGGATTAGCTATATCCATTATAAGAGACTAGTATTAACTTGTTGACTAACTTGAACAAATGTTGTGCATTTTGCCATTTCTTTAATTGATTTAGCGTTGATATAAGTGCATGTGCTTCGCAACCCACCCAAATAATCTAATACCGTTGTATCAAGTGAACCCTTATATTTAACTTTTAGTTGTCTACCCTCAGATGATCTATATTTTTCCATTTTACCATAGTGTTTTTCCATAGCAAGTTTAGAACTCATACCATAAAATGTTTTAAATTTATTACCATTTTCATCTTCTATTATTTCTCCTGGGTTTTCATCATGACCAGAGAATATTCCTCCTGCCATTACAAAATCAGCACCAGCCCCAAATGCTTTTGCCATATCCCCAGGACAAGTTATTCCACCATCACCAATAATATGTCCTCCAACTCCATGTGCAGCATCTGCACATTCTATAATAGCAGAGACTTGTGGAAAACCTACACCGGTTTTTATACGGGTTGTGCAAGCAGAACCCGGACCAATGCCAATCTTAACAACATCAACTTTACCGTTAAGAATAAGTTCTTCAACAATTTCTCTAGTAACAACATTACCTGCAACAATAATTTTATCTGGAAATTCTTCTCTTACTTTTTTACAAAATTCAACTAAATTAGAAATATATCCATTGGCAATATCAATACATATCCAATTGCAATTTAATTTATTATGTAAAAAAATTTCACGTAATTTTTCAAATGCTTGATCACCAATACCGGTAGATATCATAAATAAATCTGGATTCATTGTTCTTTTATTACAATTTTCAATAAGTTCTTCACAAGAATAAAATTTATGTAAAGCGGTAATAATATTATGTTTACTGAGAATATCATAAATTTCAAATGTGCCAGTAGAATCCATATTAGCAGAAATGATAGGTGTTGCACACCATTCGATTGGTTTATTATTTATTTTGGCATTAACAAATTTAAAACGTCTATATAAATTTATTTCTGAACGACTATTTAAAGTAGATCGTTTTGGTCTAATAAGAATATTATTAAAATCAAGTTTTATACCGGTTTCTATCTTATTCATTATATATGCTTGATTATTTGTATTTAATAGCTTTTATAATATTAATAAATTTTTTTGTAAATATATAGTATTAATATATATGTCAAAAGAATCATTTGTAACTAATAATATAAAAAAAAGACAAAAAAAGATTATAGGAAATAAGCCAATAAATCCAGGAGGTTTTATAGGAATGTCGATATTTGGAATAATAATAGTATTAATTACTGTGTATATTAATTCAACAATCATTTTTATGATAAAACATACTCAAAAGATAGTTAAAGGAAATAAAAGAGTATTAGATATATTTTTTCCGAGTGACTGTAAGGAATATCCATATTATATACCGGGAAATAATGAGTGTAAACAAGGCAAAACAAAATATAGTAAATTACCAAAAACTACTAATACTAGCAGTTCTGTTTCAGATAGTTATATATTCGATGGTAATAAAAGATTTCAAGAGCTTTTAAAAAAATCTAGAGAAGATAGTATGATATATGATAAATATACGGATGGTTTACTTGTAGGAATTAAAGATAAAGTAATAAATTGGTATCTTAAATCAACAATTTCAACACATACTACTTTGAATGAATATATTAAGTCTATATTAAGTTTAGGACCAGATATTAATAATACTGTATTAATGTTGTTTGTATGTCCAATAATTATAGGATTGGTTACAATAGTCAGTATGATTTATACATTTGTTGGTCATTTAGCCAATCTATTTTTGACAGATGCTCCAATTTCAAGTATAGCATTAATTATAATTTCATTTTGTTCACTGGGTATAGTTCCTTTTGGTGTAATATTTGGATATGCAACATTAGTAACTATATATACTATATTAAAAATTATAGCTAGTCCTGTTATTTATGGTGGAAGTAATAAAGTAATAGATATATTTAAAGATAGTTATAATATTATAGCAATAGTGACTGGTGCTGTTTTGATAATGGCTTCTGCGCAATATTTAAATAATAATTATACAAATTCAATGATTGTATTTTATATATTGTTATTAATAGTATATGGCGGATATTATATTAAACAATATGCATATAATTAGAAATATTATATATTAAATAATTATTAATTAATAAGTATTAAATAATAATTATTATATACATTTATATGGGTCAAAAAAAAAATAAACATAAAAATCAAGGAAATAATGGTAATAATGAAAAACCATTTGTTAGTATATGCACACCAACATATAATAGACGACCATTTATTCCATCAATGATTAAATGTTTTGCACATCAAACATATCCGAAAGATAGAATTGAATGGATAATAATAGATGATGGGACAGATAAGATAGAAGAGTTAGTATGTGATATTCCACAGGTTAAATATTATAAATATGATGAGAAAATGGTTTTAGGAAAGAAACGAAATTTAATGCATGAAAAAAGTAAAGGAGATATTATAGTTTATATGGATGATGATGATTATTATCCACCAACAAGAATATCACATGCTGTATCTATGCTCCAATCACACCCAAAGGCATTATGTGCTGGATCTAGTGAAATATATATATATTTTAAACATATAGATCAAATGATTCAATTTGGTCCATATGGGCCAAATCACGCGACTGCTGGGACATTTGCATTTAAAAGAGAATTATTAAAGGATCACGCATATAACAATGAGGCAGCATTAGCAGAGGAGAAATCATTTTTAAAAGATTATACTGTTCCGTTTGTGCAACTAGAACCAAAAAAAACAATATTAGTATTTTCACATATACATAATACATTTGATAAAAAAACATTATTAGATAATCGACACCCGAAGTTTGTAAAAGATTCTGATAAAACTATAGATGATTTTATAAAAGAACCAGATTTAAAAGATTTTTATTTAAATCAGATAGAAAAAGTATTGGTAAATTATGATCCTGGTAAACCGGAGATGAAACCAGATGTTTTAAAACAAATAGAAGAAATAAAAATTGAGAGAGAGAAACAAGCAAAAGAAATGCAGAAACAGCAACAGCAAATGGGTGGATCACTACAAATGATGCAACAAATGATGCAACAAAATCCTCAATTGTTACAAAAGATGATGGAACAAAGTGAATCAAAACAATCCAATCAACAAATGATGCAACAACAAATGATGCAACAACAAATGATGCAACAACAAGGAAATGCACAAATAATAGCTGAGATAAACGGAAAAAACACAGTATTATCAATGGAACAAATTAGAAATCTATTACAACAACAACAACAAGCTATTCAAAAGATGACTCTAGAATTGAAAAATAAAGATAAAATAATTAAAAATCTTAAAGATGAATTAGAATGTAAGTAAAATAATTATTTTTTTTTAAATTTTTCATAAAAATTAAAAAAAAATTGATTTGTAAATTTAAAATTGTTAGGTGAACAAACATGGAATTTTCTCGTGAAGAATCAATGAATCATAATAATGACGAAGTATCAAATATGTCTGATTCTAGTTATAAATCAGATTTTGTTATTAAATCAAATAACTATAAATGTTATACTTCAAGTGTAGTAGGGAGCAATATTGTAAATGCAATGACGGGGGAAAAATATCCATGGCAAGTAGGTTCATGGGATGAGCGAAGATTTTTCCGAGTTACAGATACAACAAAATTTAATGAATCATCAAACAGTAATTGTGAAAATAGAACGTCGTATAAGTTATTTTATGAAAATCCTCATCAATATATGAAACATAGAAAAATTGAATTAGATAAAGATTTACTTAAAAAATGGTATAAGAATATTAATGTATTATATCCAGGTGAATATACAATGCCCTATTAAGTAAAAATTAAAATATAAAATATTAATAATACTATCAAATAATAATACAATAATTTTTACAATATTTTTTATTTAAATTCTCATCTATATTTAATTTATTTATTGATATATCTAATAATTTTTTGCTTTCTAAAGTATTTTCGGAAATAGTTTTATCTAAATTTATAGAACTTATAGAATATGATATTTGTCTTCTATAATTAAAAAAAGTTTTTTTTTCTATTATATTTAAAACTACTTCATTTGAAGGATTTAATTTATCTCTAAAAAAAATTAATTTAAAATTTGAATTAACGCCAATTTGAAAATTTTTTTTTTCAATTTGTAAAATAGAATTAATATATTCATAATAGTGATTTTTTAATATTGTTATTTTATATTCTTCTATACCATTAGGATTTTCATGAAATTCTTTTAAATAATTATTTATCATATTTGTTATATTAATGTATTGTATTTTATTCTTTATTTTTATTTATACATAATCGCATTTTATCAATAGATTTTTTAGATAAATTTCTGTAATTCTAAAGTGTTGTTTTTATTACTAGTATTTGATGGATGATTTAATACATTATACATGGTGCTAGCATCTCTCTTATATTTAATATAACTAACAGCTTCGTTATATATTTGATTAACAGCATATTCAATAATTAAATTATTTAGAGTAACTATTTGATTACTAATATTATAAGGTAAATTTTTACTATTTTGTAAAAAAATACTGCGCATAATTATTTGTAATTCTTCATAATTTTGCTCATCAATAAAAAATTGTTTATTTGATTTCTCATATACTCCTTTTTTGATAGCATTTTGTAGAATTTTAATATTTTCTATACTAAAAAATGCAATAGAAAGTGGAGTATCTATCCAATTTCCAGTTAGTGCATCTCTATTTGAAACACAATCTTTAATAGGTATTTTATCAGAAAAACTAAACTGAGGTCCTATTGGTGCTAATATATCAACTCTACCGTTCGATATTAATTGAGAATTATTCATATAATTACTAATTAGAAAAAAAAAATAACTATAATTATATATTATGACTTTTCAAAAAATAGTTGTTGTAGTGGCAATAATTATACTTATTATTGCATTAATATTTATTGGTTATATGTTAAATAATTTTCATTCTACTAAAAAATTTCCACCAGTAATAAGCGAATGTCCAGATTATTGGATTCCAGAAGAAAATAAATGCACAAATCCAAAAAATTTAGGAACTTTAACATCTGGATGTAAAGGTCCAAAAAATTTTAATTCAGATATTTATAATAGTGATAATGGAGATTGTTTAAAGGCAAAATGGGCAAAAAGTTGTAATTTAATATGGCAGGGTATAACTACCGATAAAACTGTTTGTGATAATAAATTGAAGCCAAGTAGTTCTTATTTTAACTGAATATATATAATTAATATAAATTATATATATATATATAATTTATGTTATTTGATTATATTCAGTATCTTCCATATGAAATTATATCTATTATTTGGAATAAATTGAGCAAATTTCAAAAAGTATTTGTAAATAAAGAAAATTATTTAAAATTTAATAATTTAATTGATAAGATGATAATAAGAGGAAGATATGAAAGTTATATAAGAGATATAATTAGAAATGATTATAAATTTATATTTGAAAATATATTTCATCGAAGATACAATGATTGGTTATACAGAAGATATGATTATAAATATGATAATAAAATATATTCAAATTATATAGATTTTTTATTATTTTATACAAATAAAAATAATTCGCGTAAATGTTATAATTTTATTAATTTACAATTACAATTATCTGAACTTAAAAAAAAAGGGCGTAAAAATAATAGATTAATATATAATAAATGGAGCAATTAAATTTTAATTCAATCCTAAATAGAGAAAATTTGGCTAATAATATAAAAGAAATATTAATTAATTTTGAAAAAAATAAGAAAAATCTATCAATTAAAAGAGGTATATATATTTATGGTGCTCCAGGGAGTGGAAAAACTAAATTTGTATATGATATATTAAAAAATCTGGATTATGATATTATTAATTATGATGCTGGAGATATTCGTAATAAATCGATTATGGATACTATAACACAACATAATATGTCAGATAGAAATATTTTAAGTATTTTTAATAAAAAACACAAATCAATAGCAATAATTATGGATGAAATAGATGGTATGAATAATGGCGATAAAGGTGGTATAAATTCTTTAATAAAAATAATAAGACAAAAAAAAACAAAAAAACAGAAACAAGAAGATGTAACATATATACCAATAATTTGTATTAGTAATTATCATATAGATAAAAAAATTAGGGAATTAATGAAAGTATGTCATACATTTGAAATTAATTCACCTCAAAATAGTGAAATTACTAAAATTATACAATTAACAATGCCAGAATTATATAATGATAATACTTTAATGGATAATATATTAATATATATCCAAAATGATCTCAGAAAATTATTATCAATATATAAATTATATCATAATAAGCACAATCTTTTAAAGAATGAAATTATTTTAGATATTTTTAAACCAAAGGCATTTAACGATGATACTAAAGATATTACGAAAAAACTTATAAATAATAAATACTCAATAAATGATCACAATATTCTAATGAATGAAACTGACAGAACAATAGTTGGATTGTTATGGCATGAAAATATAATAGAAGTTTTAAATAAGATAAGTAAGGAAAAAAGTATACCATTATATATTCAATTATTAGATAATATCTGTTATTCTGATTATATTGATAGAATTACCTTTCAAAAGCAAATTTGGCAGTTTAATGAGATGAGTTCACTTATTAAAATATTTTATAATAATAACATATATCATAATAGTATAAAAAAGAATATTAAATTTCCACTACAAAATATACGTTTTACAAAAGTTTTAACAAAATATAGTACAGAATACAACAATTATTTATTTATACAAAATCTTTCTCAAACTTTAGGTTTTGATAAAAAAGATATTTTTTCATTTTTTATGAAATTAAAATATTTTTATACGAATGAAGAAATATATATATTATTACATTCATATGAATTAACCAAATTAGATATTAATAGAATATATAGGTATATTGATAAATATATAGAATGTTCTGATGATACTTGTTATTCTGATGATGAATTATTTGAGTGATACATTTATATTATATTTAAATAAAATATAATTTAAACATAAAATGTAATAAAGTATTATTATTGCATATAAAATGCATTAATCAATAAGCACAGATGCCCGAGCGGTTTAAGGGGTCAGACTCAAGATCTGATAACGAAAGTTGCAGGGGTTCGAATCCCCTTCTGTGCATTAATATAATTTTATTTTTTATATAAAATTATATATATAATATATATGACTAATAAGTGTCCTCCAGGAGTAATTTGTGTTGAAAATATCACACTATTATTTGTAATTATTATAATATTATGTATAATATTTTTTGGATATTTCAGTTTATCTAAATTTGTTAATTATAAAAGAATAGATTCAAGTGAAAAGTATAATACTATATTGAATATTCAAGATAGAAATATACCAACAAATCAAGGTTTGTATTCCAGACCGGGATATTCTTTTTCAAATATTAAAGATGATGTTTTATTAAATCCATATCAAGCTCCTTTAAGAGATAATAGGTTATTTCCAAACAATGACTTAAATAATATGCCAAATAAAATGCCAATTAATGTTCCAACACAATCATATGATACTAATTATAGACAAATTGGTATACTAACACGTGTTGGTGACAAAGAAAGTATATTACCATTAATGGGTCGTCCATTAATGTCAAATCGAGATAAATGGAACTTTTATGCCATGTCAGAAAATAATTTACTCAAATTACCAATTTCAACGATAAAGAGCTCATCAACCTCTTCATCTGGATCAAATTCATATACAAAATGTATGGGTGAAAATGGGTGTAATGATCTATATAATGGAGATATTGTTAAAGTAGATGGGTATAATGATGTATTTAAAGTTACTACGTATGAAAATAATGCTCCACAATATATTCCCTATATATAATATATATGACAAATAAAAATATAAAATGTTTAGAGATAACAGGCAAATGCCCGACGAAAAATTTGTCTAATAATAAGTTTGGTATTTTATTAAATGGAAATGCTAATAATAATCTCGGTAATTTATTAACTCCAGGTTTAAGATGTTCATCAAAAATTAATACAGCAATAATAGGGCGCGTTGGATGGAAAGTTCGGCATGTTAATAATAATATAAATTTTAATGGACAATATTTTGGAGGACCAAATGGATATGCAAATCCGCCGAGAAATAAATTTTAATATAATTTAGACAACTATTAATTATATTATTTACAATAGAAAATATAATATTTAGAATATTTTCTAATGCTATTATATAATGGCTAAATATACAAAAACAAACGGATTATACCATATTAATGGTCAAACATTTAAGAATTTGGTAGGTAAACGCGCGCAAGTGTGGCATGGAACTGCTTATAAAACCTCCGGCGGACTTAAGAAAAAAGATTTATATCAAAATAAGAATGGTCGTATTGTTTCTAAAAAAAAGCACGAGACTGCTAAAAAAGAAAAACGTTTATTAAAACACGGATATGGCACTAAAAAGGGTAAATTTGGTGCTGTGAGAGTAAAACCTCATAGTTCTTCTAAAAAATCTTCAAAAAGAAAGTCAAAGAAAAAAGCTCATACTATAGGTTAAGTTTTAAGTTAACTAATAATATAAGTAATTTTGAAATGTTTTAGAAAAACTTGTAAATATTAAATTAAAAAATAATTTTTTCAATTTAATATTATTTAAATTCATAAACTCTTAAAAAGTTTATTTTTTTTTAGGAGGATATGGTGTTCCACAATACCAATTTTCTACAATATGCATAGCAAGTTCAATTTCACCGGCTGGTATTGGTATATCGTCAAATGTGCAGGTTGAACTTAAATGATTACATTTTGATAAACATTCGATAATTTTTCTATTACATTCTTTTTGCAAATTTTTAGATTGTCCACAACATTTATCATGATGTTTACAGCAGACATCAGCACACGAGTATCCCGTTAATACATGATGTTCAGGTTCAACAGATGTATCACATTTATTTTCGTCTAACCATTCATTATTACACCAACCAGGACCACAATATGCACCACACACTCTAAATTGTTCTAAATCATGTATGTATGATAGATTTTTAGCATTGCAGAATGAAGAAATTAATATTACTGCAAAATTTATAAATTTATACATAATAATATAATAATAATAATATTTTAAATAAGTGAAATATCTTTATAATATTCTGTAATAAATAAATCAAAATAACTTTTATTAACAATTAGGGTATTATTTTTTTTATTATTTTTTTTTGTATATTCAACGTATAATTCATATGTTGTTAAATTATTAATATTATTGTAATCACGTAAAAAATCCTTAATTTCATCTTTTTTGGACCATGATTTAGAAGTGATACCATAAATATATTTATTATTTTCAATAACAATCTCTGGATAAAAATGTTTAATTAAGTTTAATATTTCAGAATCTTTAATTTCTAAAGTGCATTTTCCTCCTAAAAACTGTTTAAATAAAATACAAATTTCATCGATTTCTAAAAAATATTCATCAATATCTTCTTTCATAGATGAATCCCAAAATTTAATAAAATTTGATACAAGTGGTAAATCTAAACTAGTATATCCATAAAAAACTTCATCAAATTCATCATAATTTAATTTATTTTTTAATAATGTTTTTATAGTTGATGTAAATATTACTCCAGAAATATTATTTTGATCTAAATAACATTTACATAAATATAACATATTTTTAATAGAAATTGTTGACCCTAGAGAAATTTGTATTTTAGACTTAATAAAATTATCAAGAATAGCTGATTGATCATTATTTTTTAAATAAAATGCGTGATTTCTTAAAATGTTATCTTGACACATATTTAAATATTTATCGGCAGATCCGTATCTATTAGAATAATAACAACAAACAACAAATATATCTATAATAGGAATTGCGAGTCCTCCCAGTATTTCTTCTATATTTAACTTAATATTTTTAATATTTATAAGTCTACAATCACTATACGGATGATCGTGATATTTATACCGAAATGCATTCTGTATTGGAATATGTCCAAAATATTTACCACCTTGATTTTCTAATAATTGTATCATTATTTTTGCAGATGGTGAAATAAGATAAATATTGTTAAATGACTTTTTTAAGATATTATCTCCCAATATGGTTAAAAAATATTTAACCTCATTTTTAGTATAAAAAATTTTTTCAAAAAAGATATTTATTATATTTTGTATGGTTAAAGATTCTGGTATAGATGTAAATAATGATAATTCTTTTATTTGTTTAATAATTGAAGTTTTAATCTTGAATTTCCATGGAAGTAATTGTTGTTCATAATATTGTAATTGATGTTTATTGTCAGGATGACTTAATGCAGTAAGAATGGAATGAATTATATCATCTTCTTTAATTATATAATAATGTTCATTATTATATTTAAAAAATATTTCAGTTGTTGAGCAATAGAAATATTTGTTTCCATTAACAAATTCTTTCACGAATTTATCATGTCCTTTAATTAATAATAATTTTCTATCTTGTCGACCCTTTTGTTGTTTTTTTGTATTAATAAGCAACGTAACAAGATCATTATTTATATGATTTGATAGTTTATTTAAAATATATTCATCGTTTTTATAATGTTCATATATTTCTCTTAATTTTTGATTAAGATTTTCGATACTTATTGTGCTCATTAGATTTTAATATAATATAAAATTATTTTTATATTATAAAAACTTATATAATAGTTTATTCTTCTGCTTGATGTTGATTATTTAGAGATACTGCTTGATTATTCGGTGTGAATGGAACATAATTTAAATTATTATATCTATTATCATGTAGTTGATGTATTAATTTATTTTTCTGCAATTCTTTTATTTCTTTGTTCTTGTTCTTTAAATCTTTATTGAGTGATTTAAGCAGCTTATATTCTTTCAATTGTTTTGCAATTTTAATTTTTTGCATTAAAGTTGTTAGTTCTACTACAAGTTTATCGTTTTCCTTATCAAAATCCATCATAATATATATAGCTAATATAATAAAATTACCAGAAATTTTTACTCAGTAAAATTTTTTTAAGAAATATTAATTTATTTCTTTTTTTTTCTAATCATAATAGATTTGTCACTAGGTTTATTATTTGTTAAATCCATAAATTTAATATATTCTTTTTTTAATTCTTCTAGTTCATTTAACCAAATTTTCTCAATTTTCATACTCTTTAGAACATTTAATTCTGTATCTTTTTCTTGTTTTTCCTTCATTAATTTTTCAACAGCTTCTTCAGTTACACTATCCATTGGCATTTTAGTTAAATAATTAAATTGAGGAGAAGATAGTAGTCCTTCATCACATAATGGAGTATAATTAAGATTTGTAAGAATTACAACAATCTCATCCTTTTTCTTTCGTCTAAGATCTATTTTTCCGCTAAGATTATCATTGATGAATCGAGCTTTATTAGACAATATAATCAATTCTTTTTCTATTTTATCAATTTGATATTTCTTTCTTTTTTCATAAAATGTCAATCGAGTTTGATAATATTCTTCAATAATTTCAGAAGCAGTATCAAATTTACGCAAATGTTCATTTGCATCAAATAAATGCATATTTGTAGTAGTATGTGTAGTATATAATTTTAGTAATTTTTCAACACCAGTTACCTTATCTGATGGGCTATCTAGTTTCCCTCCACTAATATCCATTAGATTAGTAAGTAATTCTCCTAAGCATCCGGAATGAAATTCAATAGTAAAGTCAACATTAGCATCGGTGCTCATATCAACATAATCTTTAACTAGAGGTTTACTATCTTTTTTCTTGTGATCAATTAGAGATTCAATAAATTCTTTATAGTCTTGGGTCCAAGTTCCAATTGGAAGCTCAGTAATTCGTATTTTATTTTCTTTAATTTTCTCAAAAACTCCTCGTATAAGATACTTTTTATTTCGTTTATTTTGTTTATCTTCGATAGATTCAATTGTTCCCTTAAATCCCTTATAATAAGGATCAATATCAACATTATGTGCTTCACCCTTTAACATTAATATGAGTTTATTAATAATTTGTAAAGGATTATAACACATAATATCAGTGCTAAATCCGGTTCCAATACCCTTAGCACCATTTACTAAAACCATAGGAATAATTGGAACATAATAAATAGGTTCAACAGATGTTCCATCATCATCAAGATATTGTAAAATATCATCATCAGCTACAGGGAATATAATTCGTGTCAATTTATTTAATTTGGTAAAGATATACCTTTCTGACGCAGCATCTTTTCCCCCAGTCAATCTGGTTCCAAATTGTCCTAGAGGTTCAAATATATTTATATTATTTGATCCAACATAATTTTGCGCTAGTCCAATTATTGCACCATTTAAACTAGCTTCACCATGATGATATCCAGAATGTTCAGATACATAACCACTAAATTGAGCAACTTTAATTTCAGAATTTAGTTTCTTTTTGAATGCTGCAAATAAGATTTTTCGCAAACTAATTTTTAGACCGTCTATAAGATTAGGAATAGAACGGTCATTATCATATTTTGAGAAATGTATAAGATCATTATGAATAAATTCTTCATATGTAACTTTTGATTTGCTAGTATCTAAATATAATTCGCGATTATATGTAGCTAACCAATCCTTTCTATCATCACTACGTTTTTTATTAAAAACCATATCAATAGTTTGAATAGATTTATCTCCAGTGCTTTCAAAAAATACTATTTTCTTTTGAGCAAAGTATTCTTTAAATTCTTTACTAGTGCTTGTTCCCAAACCCTTATAATACTTAATTTTCCAACTTTTAAGACCATCACCAATATCATTTTTCCATAATTCAAACTCGCCTTCATTATAAAATTCTTTATGAAGTCCGGCTTTTTCAGCTTTTAAAATTGGTGTATTCATATAACCTATAAATTCTGGGATTTCAATAAGAGAACGCCATTCCGCTTCAAATAAATTAAGTCCAAGACCTTTAATATGGCTTCCATCTAAATCTTGGTCGGTCATAAACAAAATTTTACCATAACGCAATTTATTTTTTACATCATTAGCAGTATAATTTTTACCATATTCTAATCCAAGAATTTGTTTAATTTCACAAATTTCTTTATTATCTCCAATTTTTGTAACCGATTCACCACGAACATTAAACATTTTACCTTTCATTGGATAAATACCAATAGTATTTCGATCATCTTTAGATAATCCAGAAACAATACCGGCTTTAGCTGAATCCCCTTCACATAAAATTAGCGAACACTCTCCAGATTTAGTAGTTCCTGCAAAATTAGCATCAATCAATTTTGGAATACCTCTAATACTTCTACTTTTTGTTCCATCTGTTTTTTTTTGAGATTTATTTTCTTTAATTTCAGTTATTTGACATGCTGCAGACATCACACCCATCTTAGCAATTCCTTCAATAAATTTATCACTAATATTACAATTAGAACCAAATTTTGAAGATGGTGTGTTCAAAAATTCTTTACTTTGACTATCATAATTAGGATTTTCAATATCACAACGTAGAAATAAGAATAATTGTTCTTTAATTGCTGATGGTTTAACATCTACTTTCTTTTTTTCTTTAATATATTGTGTTAATTTTTTTACAATTTGATTCATAATATATTCAACATGTTTTCCACCTTTAGATGTATAGATACCGTTGCAAAAACTAATCTGTGTAAATTCACCATCGGGTGCTAATGCAATTGCATATTCCCAACGATCATTAGAACATTCATATTTTAGATCATTACTACCAACAATTTTTTTTACATATTGTTGGAAATTTTTAATTGGAATTTGATTAGAATTAAGTTTTACTTTCACAGATTGATCAGTAACAGCTCCAATATCATAAATACGTCTCATAAGTAAATTATAAATATCTGGCGTAATACCTTCTTTTAATTGTAAACGTTTATAATCAGGTTTAAATTCTATTTTTGTATAAGGTTTGTTTTTACATTTTGTAATAGTGGGTTTTTCAATTGTAAGTAAATTATCCTTAAATTCTTGAACATATTTTAACCCACGTGTATGATCAACAGTTTCAATTCGTCCCCAAGTAGACCAAATTAATACAAGTTTAAAACCAAAACCATTTTTACCACCAATAATTTTTTTTTCTTCTTTATTATAATTTGTAGATGTTCTAAGATGACCAAAAATCATTTCTGGTATCCAAATTTTATATTCTGGGTGTTCGGCTACATCAATGCCATTACCATCATTAATCATTGTAATAGTTCCATCATCACTAATACCTACATCAATATATGATACAGATTGAATGTTTTCTTTACCTTCTTTAATTTGTTGTTGCATTCTAATAACATGATCACGACAATTAACAATTCCTTCATCAAATAGCTTATATAATCCTGGGTTAATTTGTATAGTTTTTTTAATAATACTATTTTTATCTTCACTTAAAATAAATTCATTAGAATCAATTAATTCAACGGATCCTATATAAGTATCCGGATTATCAAGAATATGTTCTCTATCAGATTTTTTTTGATATTTATTTAAATCAGTCTGACATTTTTTAACAGACATAATTCTTTTATCTTATAACAGATCTTTAAATTATTTTCAATTTTTATAATAAATATGTTTATTATAAAATTGATTATTAAATATTATATTTATCATAAATAAAATTTTTTTAAAATGTCAAAAATAAAAAAAGATAAGATACCAATTGAAATAAAAAGAGCTGTTTGGAACAAATATAATATTTATTCATCACATAAAGAAATTACGCAATGTAGAACTTGTGATAATTTAATTATGATACCAGAAGCATTAAGATCATTTTATGATGTTTCTTATGATATTAAACCAATTTATATAAATGGTAAAATAAAAACAATAAGTGGTGTAGCTGAGTTTGGTCATATAATTTCTGAAAAAAATGGTGGAATGGTTAATGAAGATAATTTAATAGTTCAATGTAAATTATGTAATACACGGTTAGGTTCAAAAAATATAGAAAAAACTCATTTTGCAGAAAATTGTGAAATGATAGACGCCGATGATAGTGCAAATATAGAGATGGGTGAAAATTATGATAGATGTCAGGGTTATTGTAGTTCTGGACAAATATGTAAAAATAGAACAATATTTAATAGAAAATATTGCCACATACATCTAGAAAATTGATTTATATAATTGTTCTAAATCTTTTAATTGTTTTTTAGTATTTATTCCGGTTAATTTATATAAATCGTGTGGTAATATTTTTAATAATTGTATATCTATATTTTCTTTTATTTTAATAATTTCTATTATATCTGTTAAATAATATTCTTGTTGCATATTATTATTTTTAATATATGGTAAATATTTGCATAAAATTTCAGATTTAAAAGCATAAACACCGGTATTTATTAATGATATTTTTTTTTCATCGTTAGTACAATCTTTTTCTTCAACAATTTTTTCAAATGAATTTTCTTTCATAATAATTCTTCCTAACCCAAATGGATTTTCACTATTAGCAACAACAATTTTACATACATTTAAATCATTAAGAATATTAAACATTATTTCTTTTGTTATTAATGGAACATCACCAGAAAGTATTAAAATATTATCATTTATATAAGATTGTAATTCATTATAACAGCATTTAATAGCATCACCAGTTCCATTTGCAAATGGTTGATTAACAAATACTATTCCAGATAGATCAATATATTGTTGAATAGTTTCTTCAATAAGTTTTTGATGTTTACCAACAACAACTAATATTTTTCTTGGGTTTAATAATTTACTTGTATTTATTATTCTAACAATTATTGGAATATCATCCAAATTATGTAAAACTTTTGGTAGAGGTGATTCCATTCTTTTACCATTTCCCCCAGCCATAATAATTATAATAGTTTTATTCATATTAATATATAATTTTAATATTTTTAAATAGTAAAATAATAATAATGAAACATACAATTACATAAGTATTTAAAGATTCAAAATAAATGTATTATAAAAGATGGATAATAATTCAGCAACTAATTATACAAATAATATACTTACAATACAAACAATACAAATAGCACCATTTAGAACATTAATGACAGCATTAAAAGATATTCTTTTAGAAACAAATATAACTTTTCAACCGGATGGTATAAGAATTATTAATATGGATAAATCTCATACAATATTAGCACATTTACATTTAGCATCAGAAAATTTTGAATATTATGAATGCAAGTCAGAAAAAATAGTAATTGGTGTAAATATGTTTCATTTATTTAAACTAATTAATACAATAGATAATGATGATACATTAACAATTTATATAGAAAATTCGGATTATAGTGATGGAATAGTTCATCATCTTGGATTAAAATTTGAAAATGGTGAAATTAAACAATGTAAAACACAAAAATTAAGATTAATTGAACCTGATCATGAAGAGTTAGATGTTCCTGATGTTAAATTTGCATCAATTTTAAATTTACCATCTAGTGATTTTCAAAAAATTATTAGAGATTTAAGTATAATTTCTGATAAATTAGAAATTAAATCGGTTGGAAGTGAACTAATTTTTAAGTGTCAGGGTCAATTTGCAAAAGCTGAAATTAGACGTACGGAATCAAATGGAACTATGGAATTTATACAGAAAGATAGTTCAAAAATAATTCAAGGTGAATTTTCATTAAAAAATTTGAGTTATTTTATAAAATGTACAAATTTATGTAGTCAAATTGAAATGTATTTGGAGAATGATCTTCCACTTATAGTTAAATATAATGTTGCTTCATTGGGTGAGATAAAATTATGTTTGGCTCAGTTGCCTTCATCCTAGAGTTTAGAAAATAAATATACAATATCTGTTATGGTATATTTATTCTATAATATGTTTTTTAAATAAACAACCGTATTTTGGTAATCCATTAATATTAGTAATAATATCAGGATCATTATTATCGCAATTTGATAACCAAATTTTAATAATGCAAAAATTTTTTTTAGGCGAAATAGTTATGCCAGTAATAAATTTACTTTTATTAGGAGGAGTTAATGTTTCACCAAGTAAAACGTAAGAAAGATTCTTCCAGCAAGAAGCAACTGTTCGGTTATTTATTTTATATGAAAAGCAACCACCATTTCTATTATTAACATCTTCCCATGTAGGATTAATACCATCTCTCATTAAGAATAACATACAATTTTTTATCATTACTTCAGGAAATGTTTCAAATAATACTAAGGATTCTTCAATAGTTTCTAAAGTAATAATTTTATGATAACTTGATAAAGACCAATCCGTGTCGTGTGGTAAATGCGCCCATAATGTCCATTTATCATATAACCGATGTTGTTGTTTTTTTTTAATTGAATTTTCTTTCCTATGTTCAACCATACTCTCCATAATATATTATTTTACTTTTTTTTTTATATCATTTAATTAATTAGTTATTACATATAAAAACTAATTAATAATTTCATAATTATTAATATTTAATTTTATTTTTTGATTATTATTTATTATTATTTCACTAGCTTTATTATCTAATATTGTTATAGTATATTCATGTAATGAATTAATTAATTTCAAATGAAAAAAATATAGCCAATTCATAAATATTTCATTAAATAAAATATTATTTTTAACATAATAATAATGATTTGCATTATTTAAAATATTGGTTATGTTATATATGTTATCTGTTGTTTTTATTGATACAAATAAAAATTCAAATTCACATGGTATAATTTGTTCTGGAATTAATGTATTAATGTTTTCATTTAAATTCATTAGTAATTTATTTGTATGATATTTTTTATATATGATATAATCATAATTAATATATGATAGTTTCATTTTCTCTAAATTATAAATAGTATCAATAATTTTTGCATTTTTTACTACAATTATATTATTAAAGTCATTATGTTTTCTAGAGAAAATATATTTATATATACTAAAAACATTATTGTGTATGTATATAATTATTTTCATAAATTCCCAATAAATATAAATTAAAAAATTTGTTATCGAATTCATTATATATTTAATATAAATAATGAATTTTTTATCTTTAAATTTATATTTAATTTTGTATAATTTCAAGATTCCATTTTTGAATAGATGAATTATTTTGTTCTCTATTTGTCTCTCTATTAACAAATTTAGTTTCAGGTGTTTTTAAATAATTTATTACACCTGTTTTAATATCATTAAATATTTCATCACATTTTTTTTTACATAAATTCTTATATTCTTCTCCTGTAATCATTGAACAAGAATTAACACAACTAGATATTGTATTATTTATAAATGATTTTTCTTCTATATTTTCTGGTTGTAACTGCGGTAATGTTTTGGTATTTACTTGATTATGTGATTGTTCTGGTCGGATTGTTTTTAATATATTATTTTGTTCATTTGGTTTATTAACTGAATAATTGAATTTACCATTTTTTGGATCTAATCCAAAAATAAATAATAAAAGAGTTGTTATTACAGTCATAAAAATAAATGGAATAAACACCATAAACCAAGAAATTATACCTAAACCTTGTTCACATAGTAAATTTAATATTATAGTAAATATTGTCATTACAAGAAACTTTAAGAATGCAGTATTATACAATTGTTTTGACATATCAATTACAATATGGACTAAAGAAAATCCAACATATAATAAAGCAGGACTACATAAATTATCAATCATTATATATATATATTATATAATGAGAAATAATATATATAGTTAAGAATCAAATAACGCTATTCCAGAATTATTAAATTTACCAACTTTATCACCAACATCATCATCATTTAAATATACAAAAATATTGCCACCTACTTCATTATCAGTAAAATATTTTTTCCCCTGAATTTCTACCACATATACTTCCTCTTCCTCTTCTTCTCCTTCCTCTTCTTCCTCTTCTTCTCCTTCTTCTTCTTCCTCTTCTTCTGTTTCTTCTGTTTCTTCCACTTCTTCGCCTTCTCCTTCCTCTTCTTCTATTTCTTCTGCTTCTTCACCTTGTCCTTCTTCCTCTTCTTCTATTTCTTCTGCTTGTTCACCTTGTTCTTCCTCATCCTCTTCCTCATCCTCTTCCTCATCCTCTTCTTCATTTTCTTCTACTTCATCTTGTTTCTTTTTTTCCTCTTTTTCGACATCTTCTTCTTGTTCTTCCCCTTCTTCGTCATCTTCTTCTTCTTCATCATCTTCTTCATCTTCTTCTTCATCTTCTTCTTCTTCATCTTCTTCTTCTTCTTCTTGTTCGTCATCTTCATCTTTATTTTTATTTTCTTGTGTTTTTATATTATTAGATTCTTCATATGATTCTTCGTGATATTCTTCAACAGATTCTTGATCTGATTCTTCATAAGATTCTTCATTAGATAAATCAAAAATATTATCTGATTTTGATATTTTAATATTTTTAACTACACTACTAGAATATTGATTATCTAATTTGTTAGTATTATTTATATCTTTTATAGATAATTGAAGATTATTTTCTTGTTGAATTATCTTTAGTTGTGCTTTTAATAATATATTTTCTTCTAAAAGTTCTTTATTCTTTTTTTCTATTTTTTTAAATAATGGAAATTGTCTAACAATATTATCATATTCATCAACCATGGAATAATCGGTATTAATTTCATTAATTAAATATTTAAATTTAAAATTTAAATTTGTTTGTAGGTCACGAATTAAAGATTCATTGACTTCAGTTATTATTTTCTCATATTTTCTAGAATGTAAGGTTAGACCCGACATTATTAATAATATAATTATTGTTATAGTTTTAATACCATTTAAAAAATAATATATGAATATATTAAATGAATACATCCGCGTCAACAATATCTACAAATAAAATTCAGCATGAATTAATAGAACTGGTTATGCGACAAACAAGTTATACTTATGAAGAATCTAAATATCACTTAGAAAATAATAATAATAATTATATTAAAGTAATTAAAGAGGCACTCGGAATATCTAATGATAAAAAAGAAAAACCAATAACGAGTATAAATCAACATATATATAAAGAAATAAGAGGATTAATGGATTCAGCATCAAATAATTACCGCATTAGTCAAGAAAAAGAAAAAAAAAGACAGATGGCAATTATGATGTTAAAAAAAAAACAACTAGAAGAAAAAAATACTAATGAAAATAAAAGTAAAGGTCAACTTGAAACTCTTAAAGAGGAAGAAGAAGAGAAAGAAGAGGAAGAAGTGAGACTAGATAATACAGTTACAAATGATTAAAACAATAATGTATCAAAAAATAATTATTTCAGATTGAATTGTTGATTTAATATATCATTTTTTGATTGTAATTTTTCGTGTTTACGTAATGTATATTTATTTATACCAGATGGTATTCCCTGACAATTAAGTAAATAATCATCACTATTTTGATGTAATTCAGGAAGAACTCGGATAAGAGGTTTATCAACAACTAATAATAATCGTTCATTTTTTAATAATTTACGATATTCTTGAATAGATAAATTACCATAATATTTATCTAATGTATAATAAGGTGAAGGTGCGGGTTTAATATTTTTTGAATAATTATATATTTTACAATATAAAAAATTAAGTAGATGATATCTTTCAAAACGAGTGCTAGAATCTATATTTTTTTCATTCATTAAATATGCACAAGCGCATTCAGGACTACAAAAACAACCATAAACATAATATGTTTCTTTTAATTCATGCTTAGGTATATAAATTGGAACATTATCAAACTCGTATGTGCAATGAAAACATGCAGATTTTTTATCACATATGTTATTCAAATGTAAATTATTGGATAATTCGTCTAATTTTTGCCAAGTTGTTTTTATATTATCTAAATGGTTGTCATTATTCGTATTATCACTAGTATTATTACATTTAATATCAATTGTATTAGTATTAATATTATCTATAATATGTCTATTATCTATATTATCTGTATTATCTATATTATCAGTATTATCTGTATTAATATTTTTAGAATTATATATTGTGTAATTTAAATCATATAATTTACTTTCAGAAAATTTGTAGTTTTCTAAAAAATTATTAATATTATTATTTTCTAGATCATTAATTTTGTTAGTAATATCATTTAGTGAACATTTTAAATGTAAAATAATATTGATTTTTGAATCTGTAACTACTTCTGTATTTTGTGAACAAGTAACAACCTTTCCACCTTTTGGTTTTCTACCTCGTTTTTTTGGATATTTTATAATTGGATCTACATTTTCTTCAGCTTGAACTATTGATATTTTTGCTTTTCTTCCTCTTTTCTTTTTTTCAGGAACAATTTCCATTTTTAAAATATTAAATGCTTTACAATTTAAATACTTTTTATATATATATAAAATATAAATTTTATTAAAATCTAATATTAATATATATGTCATTAAAGCGTAAATTGTATTTAGAGGAAAAAAATGCTGCTGAAAGAGTAAATTATTTATTGGAACAACTTAGACAACAAGAACCATATATGACAAGAAAAAAAAATATAATCGAATATTTAAAACAAGTAGAAGCAGAAAGAAAAGTGCAATCTGAATTACAAAAACTTAGACAACAAAAATTTATGGAACAACAAGAAGCGGAAGATGCAAAATATAAAGAACTAAGTGATATTTATTCAGAAAGTTCTGCTTCTTATCCACCATCTTCAATTGCAGAGAGATATCGAAATATGTCTACAAATGAACTATTTAATGAAATTAAACAAGGATTACTAAGTCATAAAGATTATGATAAAACAATTCGTAAAAGAACTGTAAAAAGTGTAAAAGGAAGTCCTAGAGGTTCTCCCTCACATGAAAATATGACTGCTTTTGAATTGTCTGATACAATAAAAGAAACAATACCACGTATAGAAATACAATATCAACCAAATTATTTGCGCAATACCACGCCAAATCCTTTATATAAAGGAGGAACTCGTAAAAGAAAAGGAAAACGTAAAAAATATAGAAAAACAGGAAAATCTAATAAAAAAAAATCTACTCGTAAAAAATAAACTGATATAATTTGAATAAAATTTCTGAAAAATTATATTTTATTTGTTTAAATCATTATAACATTTTCTACAAACTGGAATATATTTATCATTACCAATAATTTCTTGTTCAATTTCATTGCTAATACGGTGTGTATATATTGATGAGTTATAACATTTTGAACATGTTCCAGTTAATTTTGTTATTTTATTACTATGAGGGATAAGGTCTAAAATTTCTCCAAATTTTTCTCTTTTAAAATCCGAATCTAATCCACATAATATAATATGTTTATTATTATGATCAAGTTGATATAAAACCCAATTTTTCAGATTTTTGAAAAATTGTGCTTCATCTATAAATATAAATTTACTATTATTCAGTTTAGATAATAATTTAGGATTGCGATCTATATCTTCTAATTCATGTATAAAATTACAGTCAAGTGTTTTTCCGTCATGACTAACAATTTGATTTGTTGAATATCTTGTATCTTTATCATAATTAATTGTGAAAACATCAGGTTGAATAGTGCTATATGAATGACTATTTAAATTATCTGTAATTTCATTATAACGATTAATTAATTGTGTTGTTTTACCTCCAAACATTGGTCCTAAAATTATTTCGAGGAAACCGGTTGAATTCATTATATAGATAGATGTAAAAATATATTTGTTATTTTTTATTTCAATTATATATTAAATTAATATTTTAAAGATATTAAACTATTAATTATAATAAAAAATAGATGAATTCAAAAATATATATTCCTTGGGTAGAAAAATATCGTCCAGTAAATTTTAAAGATATAGTTTTGGATAATTATAATAAAAATATTTTCAATAATATTATTAAAACAAACTATTTTCCAAATATACTTTTATATGGTCCACCAGGAACAGGAAAAACAACAACAATTATTAATTTAATAAATACTTTTCAAATAAATAATAATCAAAAAGATAAAGGGTTAATGATTCATTTAAATGCTTCAGATGAGAGGGGAATCGATATTATAAGAAATCAAATTAATAGTTTTGTTAACTCAAAAACTCTCTTTAGTTGTGGCATTAAATTTGTAATATTAGATGAAGTAGATTATATGACTAAAAACGCTCAACAAGCGCTAAAATATCTTTTACAAGAATATAATATTAATGTTCGATTTTGTTTAATATGTAATTATATAAGTAGAATAGACGATTCATTACAAAATGAATTTGTAAGATTAAGATTTAATCAATTACCAAAATATGAAATTATTGATTTTTTGAAAAAAATTAATATAAATGAAAATTTATATCTTACAGATAAACAGATTGTATCTATTCAAACTAATTATAAGTCAGATATACGTAGTATGATTAATTATATGCAATCGAATCAATTAGCGATAAAAAATACAAAAGTTATGAGTAATGATATATTTAATACTATTACTCATTTAATAAATAATAAAAAATATAAATTATTTAATAATGAAATAAATAAAATGATCTCTACATATAATATTGATGTTAAAAGTATTATAATTGGTTATTTTAATTATATAATTAGAAATAAACAAGAAAATATAACACCAAGATTATTAAACATAATGGAAACAATAATTCATAATTCAGATTGTAATATTAATAATATAATAAAATATTTTTTTTATTCGTTGTCTACTGTTATTGTGTAAGTAATATTTTTATTTGTCTCATGATCTTTAATGCGTTGCTTTAGTCTACATTTCCATGTGTCAGGAGGAGACATCTTACTTGGATCAAAAATATTAGACTTTAATGAATATTGTTCAATTAAATGTAAATCTAAATTTTTTGAATTAGTTCGGGGAATAGGTATAGGAAGTGAAGTTTTATTATTATTATTTTGCTTAATGTAAGTGTTATTAATTGTCATTTTGGAAACTTCTGTTAAGCATACATTTTGCATATTATAATAATAAATTAGAAAATAATTGAAATTGATTAATTTAAAGAAATATAAATATATAAAATTATGACAGAAATAGAAACAAATATAGATTCAGAATGGGATAGTTTCTTAGAAAATATAGATAATCCAATCGAAAAAAAAGAAGATGCCATTGACTTAATAGAAAATTATGAAGTTCCTAAAGGAAGTGAATTATATATTTCAACAAAAACTAAAATTGCATATTTATCACACCCAATTGATTTATTTGATGTATTTTGGAAATTAAATGTAATTTCATATCATATACCAATAGAAGGTATTGTTAAAAAACAAATGAAATTTAATTTTGCTGATGAAGAATCATTATTGGAAATTCAAGAAAAATTAAAGGGTATTAATAATGTGGAAGAGCATATAATTACAAAAATTTTAAATCCAGAAGGTCGCATTAAATTTAAAGACATTCGAAAAATTAGCATTGGATTATGTAATAGAGATATTATAAGTTATAGATCAAAAAAAAAGAGTGCATTTTATAATTGCTTTGTTATAATATTGAGAGTATATTCTGTAGATAAATTTAAAGAAATTCATGTAAAAGTTTTTAATACGGGAAAATTGGAAATACCAGGTATTCGATGTGAAAAAATTTTAAAAAGAGTATTGGATCTAGTAGTAGAAATACTAAAGCCATTTGTTAATATTACAAATTTTAACTATGATTATAGTAAGTGCGAAACTGTTTTAATAAATTCAAATTTTAATTGTGGTTTTTATATAAATAGGGAAAAATTATTTGATATTTTAAAATATAAATATCAAATTAATTGTGTTTTTGATGCTTGTTCATATCCTGGTATTCAATGTAAATACAATCATCAGGGTAATTATAAAATATCATTTATGATATTTAGGACTGGTAGTGTATTAATTGTTGGAAAATGCAGTGATGACGTCCTTAATATAATATATAATTATATTAAAAATCTTCTTATTCTAGAATATCCTAATATATATGTAAAAAATAATGATAATAGTAAGGATATTTTGATAAAAAAACAAACCAAAAAAAAAGTTTATAACATTTGACTAAATAATAGTATAATCATTATTGTGTAAATTAATTGCTAATTCATTTCATAAAATGATAAATTTTTTCTATACATTAATTTCCTGAATATTTTATGTTTGACTATATTTGATTTATAATATTATTTATATATTTAACAGGTGATATATTATGATATAATTCATCTTGTAATAAATATTGTTTTAATAATTGAATATTTACTATGTTTTTTTTCTTTAATTTTTTTATAAAAATGTCTAAATAATCAATTAAATTGTTTTGTTTAAAATTAATTGAAAAAATTAGTATTGCTTGAATTTTATTAGATATTATATCTCCATTAGAAGTATTTTTTTCAAGATAAATTTTTATCAATTTTTGCATAACATTTTGTAGATCAGTATTTATAATTTTAATTATATTAATAATACTATTTTGATTTATTAATTTATATAATATTGTATTATATATTTCTATTAAAGAATCTACTTCACCTAATAGTTGATTAGATAAATTGTCACTTATATAATCTTTTCTTACATCATTGTTAATATCAAAAATAGTTTTTTTATATACAAATAGAGTAGCGTCTTTTGAATTTAATTGAAGAAAACTATTATTATCTTCTCCAATTTGTCCAATAAATTCAATATAATAAACATAGGATTTTTGACAGTTCGTATATGTAATTTCTAAATTTTTGGTATACATTAATAATAATTTAAATACATTATTTATTGTAGTTATTCCTTTTTTGATTATATAAATATAATATGTTTGATTTTGAATAAATATATTATCTAAACAGTGTTTTAAATAATCATTAATAAGAGTAATATATTTTATAAAAATAATATTTGGTAAATCTTGAAATTTTTTATTATAATTATCTGTATTTTGTATATTATTTTTTGATATTTGATTCATTTAATTTATTTCAATATTTCTTTTTATTTATTATTTATTATTAATAAATTAAATATTATTTATTTAAATTATAACAATTTAAAGCGTTATTTTTGGTAATTTATAAAATGAGTGAAGGAGAAAATACATACAAATTACCACCTACATCTTTATGGGAGCATCTTTCAAAATTAGCTATAGTTGAAGATAAACCGATTATGCTAGATTATTGGACTGATTCATTAGATAAACAAGTGTTAATCGGTGTCAAAAAGGAAACATCAGAGAAACTCTTAGTAAAAAACGCGGAAGAATATACAAGTCCAATTAGTAAAATATATAAGGTAAATGAATGTTATATTATTTGCACAGAAAATTCGATATATCTTGTTTCTGCAGATATTCCAACAAAACATATTAATTCTTAGAGAAACTCTCTCTTTTTAAATGAGAAAAAATGTAATTATTAGTAATTTAAAAATTAAAATTGATTTAAACGATATTATATAACAATATTATACTATTAAGTATGGCGTATTCTGAAAATAAAGATAAAGATCATATGTCAATTGTTATATGTGGACATGTTGATTCTGGTAAATCGACAACCACAGGTCGTCTATTATTTGATCTAGGTGGTATTCCTGAACGTGAAATGGAAAAACTAAAGGAAGAGGCTAGTCGTCTTGGTAGAGCTTCTTTTGCATTTGCATTTTATATGGACCGACAAAAAGAGGAGCGCGAACGTGGTATTACAATTTCTTGCACAACTAAAGAATTCTTTACTGATAAATGGCATTATACTATTATTGATGCGCCTGGTCATAAGGATTTTATAAAGAACATGATTTCTGGCGCAGCTCAGGCAGATGTTGCACTTCTTATGGTTCCTGCAGATGGTAATTTTACTACCGCGATTCAAAAAGGTAATCATAAGGCTGGTGAAGTTCAGGGACAGACTAGACAACATGCTCGTCTAATTAATTTACTTGGTGTTAAACAACTCATTGTGGGTGTCAATAAAATGGATACAGATACAGCTGGTCCATATTCTAAAAGTCGTTATGATGAAGTAGGGTCCGAAATGAAAAATATGCTTATTAAAGTCGGGTGGAAGAAGGATTTTATTGAAAAGTCCGTTCCAGTTTTACCATTGTCCGGATGGATCGGTGATAATCTTATTCAAAAAACAGAGAATATGAGTTGGTGGTCTGGTCAAGATCTTGTTGTAGGAAAGGATACTATACATGTAAATACACTTTTGGACTGTCTTAATAATATGTGTTCACCGCCTGGTCGTAATGAGAAAGGGACAATGAGAATGCCAGTATCTGGTATTTATAAGATTAAAGGAGTTGGTGATGTTATTGCTGGTCGTATTGAACAAGGTATTGTTAATCCTAATGAAGAAGTTATTTTCATCCCTACTCATACTTCATCAAATCCCTGTGGAGGTAAGGTTTTTACCATAGAGATGCACCATACACGATATGACCTTGCTAAACCGGGTGATAATGTTGGTCTTAATATTAAGGGTCTTGATAAACAGAATATGCCACATACTGGTGATGTAATGATCTATAAGAAGGATACAACACTTGAGAGATGTGGGCAGTTTACCGCGCAAATTCAAACCCTAGATATTCCGGGTGAGATTAAACTTGGTTATACACCAATTGGTTTTGTTCGTTGCGGTCGCGCGGCATGTAAGGTAACTGGCTTTAATTTTAAAGTTGGTAAAGAAACTGGTGGCAAGAAAATGGAATCCCCACATTCTCTAAAGTCAAACGAAATGGCGGAGGTTGTTTTTCAACCACAGCAACCACTAATTGTTGATTCTTTTAAAAATTGTGAAGGGCTTTCTCGCATTGCTTTCCTTGATGGCAATACTGCTGTTATGCTTGGTAAAGTAACCGGTATTGTTTATAAGAAGGATATGCCCCCTGATGATAAAAAGAAAAAGTAATGTTTCTAATTTTTATTATTAATATATATTGCAGATAACATTTACTAATATAATATTATATCTACATAAATAATATTATACTACTCACTTCCAGCATATCTTTCTGTATATGCTTTAGCCATTTGAATAAACTTTTCTCTATCATTTTTATATAAATTTGCGATATCAACCATAAGTGGATCATCAGGATTTTGATCATCCATTAATGAACAAATACTTAATAAAACTTTACTAATAGTTAATGCTGGACTCCATTGGTCTTTTAATATATCTAAACAAATATTTCCCGAACTATTAATGTTACAATGATATATTTTTGTAATAAATGATACTTTTGGGGGTTTAAATGGATAATCGTGGGGAAATTCAATTCGTAAATAGAATATCCCACCTACATATGGACTACCTTCAGGACCTAATATTGTGGCTTGCCAATTATATATATCATCGTCTATCATACCAGCAGAACAGTTTGTTGGGGGGTTATTGATAATTTCTTCAAGTTCTTTTTTTAATCTATTAATAGTGCTCATATAATATTATCTTATGAAATCTTTATACATTTTTTTATTTTTAAAATATTATATTATTATATATGGTAAAAACATATAAATATAAAGATAATTACAAAAGAAAAAATAGAAATACTCCAATAGTAAAATCATATCGTAGTAAAAAAAGATATAATAGACGTAAAACAAGAAAATATAAAGGTCGAATCGGAGGAATGAAAAGAACACTTTCTAAAGCATTTTCTAAGAATGAAGGTTCACCATTAACTATATATATGCCTAGCACTTCATCTAGTCTACCAGAAGATAGATCATTAATTAACTTAAAGCATCAATTAAATAAACAACAGGTGTATCATACTTTATCAGATAATGAATTAAAAGATATATTAATTAAATTAGATTTTCATGTTGGTCGTTCCGTTAATTGTGTTAAATCTTTAAATCCAGCTTATGGTTATAATAAAGAAGTTGCATGTAATCGAAGAAATAATTAACAAATTATAAAAATTGTATAAAAAGTATATAATAATTATATAACTATATACATTATTATGGATTGTCCCATATGTTATAAAATAATAATTAATAGTTGTCTTGGTTGATGCAGTCATTATTTTTATCTTACCTGTTTAATTAAATGGTGCGAAGATGGTGGAACAACCTGTCCAATATGTAAGATGCCTATTATACAAATTATATTAGATAGTAAATTTAATGAACTAAATTCTGCTGGTGTAGTTAATACGCCATATATAAATTCTCATCATGGAATAATAGTAGATTTTTATAAAAACGATTTAGCAGGTTTAACACTAGAAAATAATTTTAGCTTTGTTGGATTCAAAAAATCGGGGACCACGTGTTAAAATATCAAAAATAAATAAAAAAGATAAGTGTTATATAATTGAATTACGAATTAATGATATATTATCATTTATTAATAATGTCCCATGTTCTGATCATAAACAAACGATTGATATAATAAATAATTGTGATAAAACTGGTTCTTCAATGCTTTGTATATTATTAAAACCACAATTTTTAAAATAAATATTATATTTATATTTTTCTTTATCTATTATATATGGGAACGCCACATAATAGAGGATTAAAAGAACTTTATGTTCCTTATACTGATAAAGAATTAAAAGATCTTGCAAAAATATGGAAGAACTCCCCATTATCATCACCATCGTCTTCTAGATCAAATTCTCCAATATTACCACCACCACCTAAGGTGGTGAAACGCCATGACTCTTGGGAAAAGAGTGGTTGGGCAGCAGCAGAAGGGAGCACTAGAAAACGAAAACCATCAAAAAAAGCAGAAGAGTCAAAAAAGACTAACCGTAGCAGTGGTGGTAGAAAATATAAAAAAGTTAGAAAATCTAAAAAACTTAGAAAATCTAAAAAAGTTAGACGATATTAAACATTTCTATATTATTAATATATTAATATATATTAATAATGACACAACGTGGTGGAAGAAAGCGTTTTAATTATGATACTCAACAATATGAAGCGGATCCTAATTATCCAACAAATCAATCATCTATATTAGAGTCACGCGCATTAAATCTTTTAAATATAACTCCTTCAACAATTAATAATAGTAGTTTTATAAATAGTCAATTTTATAACTTGGACGATGCTGATAAATTACAAGTTATTGACTTATATAATAAAGCAATAAAAAAACGAGAATTTTTAGATAAAAAATTTAAAGATGAAGGACATCTTCATTATAATAAAAAACTAAAAACTCAAGTAAATTCTTTGGCTAGTATAAAAAAACATTCAACTCCAAAATCAGCAAGAACTCGTAAAATATCTCAACCATCAGCACCATCACTATCTTCTCGACATCATAGACAACCATCTCGAGCTATTCGACAAGTTACCCAAACATTAGCATTTGATGATGATGATGATGATGATGATGATGATATGGGAGTTGATTCAAATCAAAATACATCTATAGATGAAGTGATAGAATGGATATCAACAATGAATATTATGGGTGGTAAAAAAAAAAAATAAGAAAACAAAAAAATTAAAAAATGGAGGAATGAATAGACGTCGGTCAAGAAGTCGAGCTCCCGCACGAGAAAGATCAATAACTCCACAAGCAAGACGACGATTACCGAGATGGGATAGACCATTAACAACACGATCAAGAAGTCAATCAAGAAGTCAATCAAGAAGACGATCAAGAAGACGACCAAGAAGACGATCAAGAAGTCGAGCAGTTAGTCGTTCACCAGATAATAAATGCTCAATTTGTTTTGAACATGTATCAAAAAATAATAAAAATGCATTTCTTGTGGATGGATGTAATCATATTTTTCATAATAATTGTATTAGTCCCTGGTTAGAAAAAAATACCTGTCCTAATTGCCGTAAAACAATTGATACTAGTAGACCATTGATCAATCTTTTATTCGCAAATGAGCCACCGATTAACCAAGATGATTAGAATCTATAATTATATTACATGATTTTCTCTAATGCTTCTAATTGTTTTTCGGTAAAATGTTTGGGATAAACAACATCAAAAATAATAATTAAATTTCCAAAGTCGTCTTCGCGTTGCATTCCCATTTTAGGAATAATTTTCCTAAAATCTGGTGGTATAACATTGCCTGCCTTATTATTAATTTTGAACTCTTTACCGTCAATATATGTCAAATCAAAAGTAAATCCACATAATGATTCTTTCAGTGTAATTGATTTTTTAAATATTAAATCAATTCCATTTCTCTCAAAATAATCATGTTTTTTAATAGATACTTTTATTTCAATGTCGCCTTTATTAGTATCACTAATACGATTTCCTTTATTTATAATAGTAATAATTTCATCATTATCAACGCCTTTGGGAATATTAATATAAATTGTTTCTGTTTGTTCAATTTTTGTATCATTTTCCACAATCCAACGGGTTAGTGTTATTGGAATTTTACAACCATTATAAGCTTGTAATAGAGTAATTTTGATATTCTTAAATATTGTGGTGGGTTTGGAACCATATTGGTATTGAGAGAACCCTTTATTAATGGAATTAATATTATTAAATGGCATATGAGTATTTGGCATTCTATCTAGTGGGATTCCAGGAAATGGTAAATTTGTAAAAGTGAATTTTTCAAGTTCCTCTAATATATTGTTTCC